>ERZ650307.39-NODE-39-length-54055-cov-15.558574_pt1 | contig 54055 bp, 44 predicted proteins | sample MGYA00376243_ERZ650307 | MGnify/ENA primary metagenome ERZ650307 (study PRJEB26733, sample SAMN07839242) | wastewater metagenome | biome: urban; feature: artificial channel; material: waste water | place: USA: North Carolina | collected 2016-03-31 ... | reverse complement strand
ATGATAATGCATGTATAGAATCATTTCATGCTACATTAAAAAAAGAGTATATTCATCACAAGAAATTTGATACAATAGAAGAAATAAAAGTTGGTGTATTTGAATATATAGAGAAATGGTACAACAGAGAAAGAATTCAAGAGAAGATAGGTTATTTAACACCAGTTGAATTTGAAGAAATGAGTAAAAAAATTATATAAAAAGTGCTCCAAATATTTGGGTCCGAACCAGTTCTAGAAGAAAATGAAATACACCAAAAAGGTTAGACAGATAACTAACATTGGAGGTGTATTTTTTTAGTTATAAATTTCTAAAAAATGTAGTATAATACTCTTGTATGTTGAATAAGAAAGAGGGAATATAAATTGGAAATTATGAAAAATAAAAGTCAGTTAGAAAAATTATATATATTGCTTGGTGCTTCTATTTTTGTGCATTATGTTTTAGTTATCTTAGTTTGTCTTTTGATACTAGAAAATATGATTAGAACAGGGGAATACAAAAAGATAGTAAAAGACAGGTTATTGATTTTGATAGAAATTGTTTTAGGATTCTCACTAGTTATGTCAGTAATTTATCGAAATTATATGGGGCTTGTGGCAATTTTAATTCTAATATGTATTGTCGTCGGACGGTATTATGACTTGCAGATAAATCAAAAATTAAAAAAAGAAAATATAGATTTGATTGCTAAACTTTCAAGTATAGCATTTGTAATAAGTATTTTAGAATTTATAATAACGCGTAATCGAGTAGGCTTCTTCTCATACTTTAATCCTAATTATTTAGGTAGTATGATGATGATGGCAGCAACATTGAATTTATATCTAGCATTTAAGAGAAAAGCGAAAATCAACTTAGGTTTATTCGTATTAAATATTGCAACACTTTTCTTAACGGGGTCAAGATTCGCATTAATTGCAACAGTAATATCAATATTTGTACTACTTTTTTATTTTTTAAAAAAAAGAAATTTCTTGATAAGTCTAGGATTACTGATAACATATGCAATAGGGGTTTATTTCAGGGTTCTACCATTCATAAGATCAGAAACAATAGAAGAATATTTTTGGCTTAGAGTAAATATAATGAAAACGGCAATAATAATATTTCAAAAAACAAACATTTTATATGGTCATGGAAACTTCTATTACTACAAGTATACGCACCACGTTTATCCACATGCGCATAATACACTAATAGAGTCATTACTGAGTTATGGGTTAATAGGGACACTAATTTTAATAGCAGTGTTTTCAAAATATATATATGGAATCTTAAGAGATGATAAGAATCATATATTAAAAATAGCTATAATCTCTGGTGTTATAGGACATAGTTTAGCAGATGTAACTATTTTCTGGATTCAGACAGTAATACTATTCATTATAATTTTATCATATGATGAAAGCTATGAAAATATTAAAGATGAAGATATATCATAGGTTATTTCAATATTGGAGTTATTGCTTTAAGGATATCAGAGATATCAGCAAGAGCTCCTTTTCCTAAATCACCACAAGCTAAGAGAGACTCTCTAGGTTCAACTATTGTTGCGCCTATTTTTTTTAGTTTCTCGATATTTTCAGTAACGATAGGGTTTTCATACATATTTGTGTTCATCGCAGGGGCAATAAAAATAGGAACATTATTAAGTGCCAAAAATGTAGAAGTTAACATATCATCAGCAATCCCATATACTAATTTCCCAATAATATTAGCTGTTGCAGGTGCAATTAAAAACAAATCTGCATTCTGTGCAAGAGTAATATGAGTAACATTTTTTGGTGTTTCTTCGTCAAATACATCAATATGGACTTTATTTTTTGATAATGTTTGAAGAGTTAAAGGAGTTATGAATTTCGTAGCTGATTCAGTCATTAGGACAGTAACATTATGACCTTCTTTTGAAAGTTGATTAGCTAAATCAGCTGCCTTGTATGCTGCGATACTTCCTGTAATTCCTAAAATTATATTTTTCATAAGTAAACCACCTTTTATTATTTCGAATTTTTGAATTTTTCAATCGTTTTTATAACAATCTCATTTGAAATTTCTTCCTTTGTTTCTAACTGTACATAACTTCCACTATCGTCTATGAAAATCCCTCTATGTCTATTACTGGTAATATTTGATGAATCATTTACTAATACAAAATCACAATTATTTTTTCTAAGTAAATTACTCGCAGTAGTGATCAACTCTTCCTGTGATACATTACTTAATAACTTGAATCCAACTAATATAGTAGTTGGCTGTATCTCTTTTATATACTTTATAATTTTTTCATTTTTAGTCATTGAAATAAGTGAATTTTCATGTTTAGAACTAAATTTTGTATTTGTATAATCTTGATGTGTAGAGTAAATCTCAGCAGATATTTTTTCTGATAGAAGATTTATATCATCAATATTTTTATGTTTATTAATGCAATCCGTAATGAGAGCTGTTAATGTTTCAGTATCAAAAATAGCATTTACTGAGTAATCACTTACAGCCATTGAGTGTATGAAAACATCAACTTTTTCAGTATTAAGAATAGTTTCAATAGTTTCTTTAAGTGATTGGGTATTAGTTACATTAATTATTCTAAATTTCGAAGCATTAAAATGAGTTGGTAATATTGTATCTTCTGGACAAATATATACAACTTCAATATTATTATCAAAATTATAAAAATTCTCTGCAATTAAGCTACCTAACTTACCAGAAGATTTATTTGTAATTGACCTAACACTATCTATCATTTCTGATGTTCCACCAGCAGTGATTACGACTCTCATAATCCTCCTACATTCCTATTTTTAGTAAAGATTAGTTTTTTTATAAATTCTATTTGGCTATCAATAAATTCTTCAGAAGGTGTCGATGTTGCAGCAAGTGTACTCAAACCTTCAATGAACAGCATTATATGCACTGCTAAATCTTCTGTATTTTCTATACGGATTTCATTTGTATGTATACCATAATTTAATAGTTCAAGGAGAATCATTTTCGTATTAAGAAATTGTTCTGAAAAAAACATCTCATCACTATCATTCTTATGAGAAAATCGATATTGATGCATTGCCATTAGCAAACTACTATCAATATTAAGAATTCTATTTTTTTGTTTTTCAAAGTATATGTCTATAAGTTCAGTAAATGTTTTATCTTCTGTTACACTTGTTTTTGCTTCATTTAACTTCTGAGCATTAATTGAGAGTATCATTTCTATAAAAATCTCATCTACAGAAGAAAAATAAAGATAGAGTCCACCTCTACTTATATTGCATGCATCGATAATATCTGTCATTGTAACAGATGTAAATCCTTTTTTTGTAAATATATCTTTGGATTTTTCTAAAATATATTCTCTTTTATTATATATTTTTTTTGTTGACATTTTTTTCCTTTCATCTTAAAAAAACTTTATTATTACTCATAGTATCACTATAGTACTACTCTTTCTTTAACTTGTCAACTCAATAAGAATAGGGCTTTGAAATATTTATTGACAAAAACGACACAAATGTCATATAATAGTGACACAAATGTCATTTTAAAAAGGAAGAAAAATTATGAATAAAAAAATAACAACACATACAATTAGAAATATGAAAAATAAAAAAAGAATTTCTATGCTAACTGCATATGATTATCCAATGGCAAAAATTATAGATGAATCAGAATGTGAGATGATACTAGTCGGAGATTCACTAGGAAATGTCGTACTAGGATACGAAAATACTACCCACGTTACAATGGAAGATATGATTCATCATTCTAAAGCAGTTGCAAGAGGAACAAAAAGGGCATTAATAGTAACAGATATGCCATTTATATCTTACCATTTAGGTGTTTATGAGACTATAAAAAATGCAGGTAGAATTATTTCAGAAGGAAATGCAAATGCTGTTAAATTAGAAGGTGGAAGTGAAATAGCAGCAACAGTTAAGGCTATTGTTCAAGCTGGTATTCCAGTCGTAGGACACTTAGGACTAACTCCACAACATATTAATCAGTTAGGTGGATACTTTATTCAAGGGAAGACAACGGAGGCAGCAGAGAAGATGATTGAAGATGCAAAAGCACTTGAAAAATCTGGAGTTTTCTGTATTGTTTTAGAGTGTGTGCCAAAAGAATTAGCAAAAATAATAACAGAATGTATTAGCATACCAACTATAGGAATAGGTGCAGGGAAAGAATGTGATGGTCAGGTATTAGTATCATATGATATGATTGGTCTATTCAGTGACTATGTACCATTCTTTGTAAAACAATATGCTGAAATAAATAAAGATATAAAAAAAGCAGTTGATCAATATGTCAATGAAGTTAGAGAAGGGGAATTTCCAGATGAAAATAATTAAAACTATAGAAGAAATGAAAATATATTCTGAAGAACAAAGACAGAATGGAAAAGTGATAGGATTTGTACCAACAATGGGATATCTGCACGAAGGGCACATATCACTCCTTGAAAGATCTAAAAAAGAGTGTGATATCACGATATTAAGTATATTTGTGAATCCTACACAATTTGCACCAAATGAGGACTTAAACAAATATCCGAGAGATCTTGAAAGAGATACAGAACTAGCAATACTTACTGGTGTAAATGCTGTATTTCTTCCAGAAGTGAAAGAAATGTACCCAGAAAATTATTCTACATACGTTAATGTTGAAGGATTAACAGAGGGATTGTGTGCAAAATCAAGGCCAACACATTTCAAAGGAGTTGCAACTGTTGTAACAAAATTATTTAATATAACAAAAGCAAGAAAGGCATATTTCGGACAAAAAGATGCTCAACAATTACTAGTAATAAAGAGAATGGTAGAGGATCTTAATATGGACGTTGAGATAATTACTTGCAAAATCATACGTGAGAAAGATGGGATAGCAAAGAGCTCTAGAAATATGTACTTATCAATGGATCAAAGAAAAGAAGCTGTTGTATTATCAAAATCACTAGATGAAGCGAAACGTATGATAGAACAAGGTGAAAGAAATGCAAATATAATAAAGAAAAAAATTCAAGAAATGATGCAAGAATCTAAAGAAGCCGATGTTGATTATATTGAGATAGTAGATGCAAATAATTTAAAAGCAACAGAAGAGATCAATGGAAAAGTCCTTATAGCACTGGCAGTCAAATTTGGAAGTACTAGATTGATAGATAATGCTATAGTGGAGGTAATATAATGAACATAGAAATAATGAATTCAAAAATACATCGCGCAACGGTAACAGATGCAAATCTTAATTATATTGGTAGCATCACAATAGATGAAGACCTTTTGGAAAAATCAGGGATTCTAGTAAATCAAAAAGTTCAAGTGGTAAATATAAATAATGGGTATAGACTTGAGACATATGCAATAAAAGGTGAGAGAAATAGTGGAGTTATATGCCTTAATGGTGCAGCAGCACATCATGCACAAAAGGGAGATATCGTAATTATAATAGCATATGGAATTATGGATTATGAAGAGGCAAAAACTCATGAACCAAATGTAGTATTCGTAGATTCAAATAATATTGCGAAGTAAATATAACTAAATGTGAATTGTGGAAATGCTATTAAAGTGCTATAATAGATGGTATAAATAAAATATGTGGTGATGAGATGAATATTATATTAGAAGATAGTATAGATTATAAATTTAAAATAAAAGACTTTGGGATTGACCCTGTAAATACAAGAATTATAGTTACTGGAGATAATCTTGTATTTTTGAATAAAAATAAAATAGAAAAAGAAATAAAAGGAAAACTCAAAAACTGTCAAATGATAAAGTATATAAAAGAGAAAAATCAATTGTTTGCGTCGAGTTCATTTTTTGTTTCAACATCAACGGGAGTAGTTTATAAATGCGATTCTCTAAAAAAGAAAATTGTAAGCACTATTTTTGATTTATCAAAAACAGTAGAATTTATCAACTTCACAACATCAGGAAAAATAGTATATATTGATAATAATAAGCTATTTACATATGATACGTATACAAAAGATTTAAAATCAATACGTATTGAAAACAATGACAACAACGGTAATTATAAAATATTCATAAGTGAAGAGAATATAATATTAAAATATAGAAAGTTACATGAAGAAGAAAATACAATTAACATTTTTGATGAGAATTTAGAAAAAATATTTGAATTAAAAACAGAGAAAAACCATATTTATTCAAGTATAGTGGGACTTCAGTATATATCAGGAACATCAGATGGAGAGATAGAAATTTGGGATATATTATCTGGAGAACTATATAACTCAATAAAAATTTCAAAAAGTAAAGTTTCATTCATAGAAAAAGAAGCAGATTACTACTTTATTGGTACAGGAAGTGGTGATTTGTTAGTAACAGATGATAAGTTCAATGTGCTGAAAAAATTAAATGTTAGTAGAAATGAAATAATAAAGATACACATTGTAAACGATAAAATATTTGTTTTAGGAATGGAAAATAATATATACATTCTTAGTTTAATAAAAGAAAATGACGAAAAATTAAGTTTAGAATACAGAGAGAAATTCTTAACTGAAAATGGGATTCATAAAGATTATTTAGAGTTCTTTACCGTAGATAGAGTGAGTGAAATTGAGAATTTCATAAGAAGAATGGAAATCCAAAAAGTAAAATTTGTTCCAAAGAGAGAGAATATATTTAGAGCATTTTCTGATTCAATGAGCTCTAGAAAAGTATGTTTATTAGGCAAAGATCCGTATTTTCAGCCTAATGTTGCAACAGGACTTTCATTTGAAGTGAAGAAAAATTCTTGGATGGATCCAGAAGTAAATACATCACTTAAAAATATGTTGAAGCTCATCTATAAGACGTATATGGGAACAATAAAAGATATTAATGAAATAAGAAATGAGATAGAATCAAACAAATTTGTTATATTACAACCTGACAAAATATTTGGAAATTGGAAAGAACAAGGTGTCTTACTCATAAATAGTGCACTTACAACTATTGAAAATGAAGCAGGTAGGCATCATAAATTCTGGAATACATTTACAGAAGATTTAATAGAATACTTATCAACAAAAAATAGCGAGATAATATTCTTACTTTGGGGGAAAGATGCTCAAATATTTGAAAAAAATATAAAAAATGATAAAATAATAAAACATAATCATCCGGCAATTTGTGGAAATTTAGAAAATGAAGCAGATTTCATGAATGGAAAATCATTTGAATTGACAAAAGATGTAATTGAATGGTTGGGGATAAAATAAAAAGGAAGTATGATATGAAAATTAGTTATTTTGGGTTGCAATCAGATATTATTGAAATAATACAGAATTCAGTAGAAAATACGATGACTGAAGATGTATTGTATGTATTTTCAAACTACCAATCAATGAAGGAAGTTGATGTAGTGCTAAAAAAATCTAGTACGTCATTATTTCCTAGTTATGCATTCATGTCAGAAACAGACTTTTATGAACATTTGTTTAAGACAGACAGGATACTATTAAAAGAAGAAAAAGAAGTCATTCTATTTTATAAATCGCTAGATAAAAAAACAAGAGAAGAGTTGAACATCAACTCTTATTTTGACGTTATAGACATTGCATATAACTACTACGGCCTGTTTTCAGAGTTACAAGAGTATAAAGTTAACATCGATGAAATTAAATTCGATAGATGGCAATTAAAGATATTTAACACAATGAATGAAATACACAATAATTTTCAAAAAGAATGTGATAAAAGACGTTTTGTAGTGAAGCATATGTTACGAGATGTTAATAATATAGACTACAATTTTTTGAATAAATATAAAAAAATAATTTTCATAAATAAGTTGAAATTCACACCATTTGAAAAAGAATTATATGAGATAATAAATAAACAAAAAGATCTAGAAATATATTTACAAATAGAAGAATCAGACTTTAACGAAGAATCTCTAAAGTTAAAGCAAATTACATTTCCAGAAACTAACAAACTATCAGGTGAAATAAAGATAAAAGAAGCCCCAAATAAATTTGTTCAATTATTAGAACTTATAGGAACACTAAATGAAGAACAAAGCTATATTTATGATGCTGATGACATAAATACTGATGACTATCAACTACTAAATCAATCTAAATTATCACATACAATAAAATTATCTCTTAACAAAACTAAGATATATGAAGTGATAGAATTACTTAGTAATATCCTTAAAAGTGCTACACATAATAAAACATTACATGGACAGAGAACACAGGAAATTATATTTTCCATGAATAGTTTACTAGAAGCATTTAAGAATGAATGTTTTAAAAAGAAATACTCTAACCATGAAGGTGTATTTCAAGTATTTGCAAGAGAAAACTATAAGTATTTATCGGCGAAAGAAGTTAGAAATAAAGCTGATTACAAAATAAATTTGTTGAAAGAAAAAAATAAATTTACAGATGATGAATTAGCAAAAGAGTACAATAAATACGAAAAATTAGCAGTATTTTTAGAAGAAATGGAAGTACTATTAAATATAAAATCATACAAAGACTATATATCGTTTTTAGAAAATTTAGCAGATAAAGATTTAGGAGAACAATATTACATTAAAGATAGATATTTGGAGGCGTTATCAGAAATTGTTACAATAGAAGATTTTAATTTTGATGGATTATGGGATAAGTTTTTTGATGATATGAGCATTTCTGGAAATCTATTAAAATTATTTCTTAAATATCTAGACAAGAAAGATTTCAGTTTAATAATTGAAAAAGATGAGGGTGACAAAGCCAGTAGAATTAACAGTCTGGATAGTATTTCGGAAATAAATAAAGAAAGTATTTATTTGTTTAATTTACAAGGAAGTTTGCCAAAAGTTAGAATTAACAATTTTCTATTAACAAAACCACAACGAGCAGAATTAGGTCTCCCGACTAAAGAGGATGAGAAACTTATAAACTCATTTATATTTTATAAAAATATATTTTCTGCAAAAAAAGTAACATTATCATATATAAAAAATCTTGATGAAAAAATTGAATCAAGTAGTTTAGTAGCAGAAATTATATTAAAATATAACTTACAAGTCGAAACATCAGAAATATCAGAAGACGTCGTGTTAAACATAATTAAAGGCTATTTTGATAGATCAAAAGAGGGAAATTATAATATTAGCCATAATGAATTTATAAAATCAGATTTGTTGAAACCTGAAATAGTACCAAATATAAGTCTTGGATATTATGACTATGAGGCACTTGAGAAATGCCAATACAGATATTTTTTAGATAGCTTTCTAAAAATTGAAAATATAGAAGAAATCACAACTATATTTGATCTTAACTCATTTGGGAGTGTCATTCATAAAATATTTGAAGAAGTAATGAGTAGAAAAAAAGATGATATTGAAATGAGAAATAATTTCTCAATTTCTGAAGAGGAAATAAGAGATGAACTTGAAAAAATACTTAATCAAAGTATATACGTAATTCCTAGAGATTACCTTGAATTTTATAAGAAAGTATCATTTGAGAGTATTGTAAAAGCAGTCGTTAACTTCTTTAATTTACTTAGTCGTGAATTATTAAGTTCATCAACAATAGAGATAGTGTCAGAACAACGTGTTAAACAGAAAAAAGAGACTCAAATAGATCCTAGAGTATTCATAAATGGAATAATGGATTTACATATAAAATCTGATGACAAAGAAATATACGTTGATTACAAGTCTGGAAATCTATCAAAAGATGATAAAATAGAGAAAGCACTAAAACAGCTAGATTATTATGAGTTAATGGAATATGGTGGCAAAAATGAACGTGTTGAAAAGTGGATAATTGATGCATGGAATGGGAATAATGTTACGAAGAATTATAATAGAAAAGAGAAATTTGATACAATAACAATGGAAAACTTAAAGGAAATAATCAACTCATATTTTCAAGAAAAGAAATATTTATTAGCAGATAAGATAACGGATTGTATGTATTGTAAATATGTACACATATGCAGAAGAGGTGATGAAATTGAGTAGCGTTATGACCTTAGCAGATAAAATTCAAAAAGGCTATAAAACAGTAATAAAAGCTAGTGCGGGAACAGGTAAGACATATAGATTATCATTAGAATATATAGCAAATATGATATGTGGAATAAGTTATGAAAATATAGTAGTTATGACATTTACGAAGAAAGCAACAGCAGAAATAAAAGATAGAATATTTGAATTCTTGGAAGATATTGTATTTGAAAAAAACGACTATAAATCACTAGAGAGTAATCTTAGTGATATTTTTGGTATAAACAAAGAAAACATAGATAAAGAAGTACTAAAAAAACTATATATAGAGATGATAAAGAATAAAGAAGATGTGAGAATATATACAATTGATGGATTTACAAGTCAAATATTCAAAAATACAATAGCTCCGTATCTAGGTATTTATGGGTTTGAGACACTTGACATAGATAAACCAGATTTCTACAATGAAATATTAATATCAATTTTTAAAAATGAAGATTATATGAAGAAATTTGAATTCGTATTTGATGAGCTAAAAGAAAATAGAAAAATAGAAACATACTTAGATTTCTTAAAAGAAATAATAGACAATAGAACTAAATTCATATTGGCTAAAGATTATAAAATACCAGAAAAAATAGTAGTAAATATAAGTTTTATTGATGAATTAGAAAGTATATTTACAGCTGTAGAACAATTCTCAGAAATTAAAAATAAAGAATTGAAGAATTGTTTTAATAAAGATGATTTTGAAATATATAATAAATATAAAGAAATTGAAGAGAAAAAGCTAGATCCGATAGAGGAAAAACGAGAAAAGATAAACTTATTGATTGAAAATACTAAGTGTTTATTGAAGGAGAAGATTTGGAATGGTACCACAATTTCTAAAAAAACAGAATTAGGTGAATTATTATTAGAATCTTTTGATAAGTTTAAAGAGAATTTTTGTAAGTATATATTTAATGAAAAATTATTGCCACTGCAAAATAATATAATTGAACTTAAAGATATAATATTCAAGCTATGTGATGAGAAAAAGAAATCAGAAAAAGCACTAACACACAATGACGTAACTAATTATACATATGAATTTATATATAATGAAGAGTTATCATTTGTGAAAGAAGGAAAAGTAACGGATAAGTTCTTTGATCTAATAGGTGGAAGAATTGATACGATAATGATTGATGAATTTCAAGATACGAGTGTTTTACAATGGAAGATCCTTATACTAATGATGAATGCAACAAAGAATATAATTTGTGTAGGAGATGAGAAGCAAAGTATCTATTCTTGGCGTGGAGGAGAAAAGCAATTATTTGAAAAATTAGAGAATTTAATTGATGCTGACGTTGAAGAGTTAGATAGATCTTACAGAAGTTATAAAGAGATAATGGAGAATGTTAACTCGATATTTACTGGAATAAAAGAGGATTGGAATTATTCGGAAGTTAAATATAGAACTGATGAAGAATACCAAAAAGGATATTTTGGATACCACATTAAGGAACATCCTACTGTGAAAGATGAAGACTCTGATCCAACAGAAAAAGCAATAGAGAATATAGTAGAAATGCTTAAATCAGGAGAAATAAAAAACATTGGGAATACATGTATAATTGCTAGAACAGGGAAACAATTGAATGAAATAGCTGAAAGATTAAATGAAGAAAATATATCATATACAATAAATAGTAATGCATCTTTACTAGAACACAAAGCAGTAGATTCTGTATACAAGTTGATAAAATATTTCTCTACAAATAATTTTATATACTTGTTAGAGTTTTTAAGATCAGATTTAATGAATTATAGCAATGCACAAATGAAACAATACATAGATATCGTTGCAGAATCAAAGTATTTGAAAAGTGATAGTTTCAATGATATAGAAAAAAATGTAGTAGAACTAATTCTAAAACTAGAAAACGATTCAAAAAATCTAAATAACATCAATGCAAAAGAGGATTTTGCTAGAAATTTGATTAGTTCATTTTGTTTGTTGGATAAATATTCGTCAAAAAGTGATATAAAAAATATATTTAAATTTTTCAACATATTAAAAAGTTACAGCAACATTCAAGAATTTGTTCAATATATAGAAGAAAAACGGGATGATTTGACTCAATTAAGTAGTGATGATAGTTTAGCAGTAAACCTTATGACTATTCATAAATCTAAAGGATTGGAGTATGAAACAGTTCTTTTCTATTATAACTCAACAAGTAAGAAGCCAAATGATACATCTAAATTTAAAATGTATGTCGACTATGATAAAAAATATGAACATGTAGTAAATTTTTTCATAACATTAAGAAAATATGCTGGAATACTAGAATACACAGATTATGCAGCTGTAGACGAGCAAAATGCCATCAAACAGGAACATGAGGAGATGAATGCACTGTATGTCGGTCTAACTAGAGCGAAGAAGAATATGGCTGTGTTTTTAGATGTTAAGTCATACAAAGGTGGAGAAGTAAAAGATATATTAGCATTAAAATTAAGAGGGCTATATTCATCAGTATTTGACTATAAAAGTGGTGAAATCGCAGAGAATGTGAAAGATGACAATAAAGTTAAAGTTGAAGATTACGATATTGATATATTAGATTACATTGATAATACAAAATTTTCCAAATTAGATACCAATAGTTTCAATAAAAAACTTAAATTAGCAGATGAGTTCAAAAGGAAAGTAGGATTAGCAATTCACTACTATTTTGAGCATATAAAAAATAATATAGAAATTGAAAAAATGCAGGCAGAATCTGCGTTATTTTTGAAGTATGGAAATTTACTAGGAGTTGAAAGAGTAGAAAATATACTAGTAAGAATAGAGAAGTTCATTAATGACAATAAAGAAATATACAATCCTAAATATAAAGTCTATACAGAGTTCGAAATTATTAATGAAAATGCTGAAAAAAGAATAATTGATAGAGTTAATATAGATGAGGATACGAAGGAAATTACAATATATGACTACAAAACGGGTGAAGATCCTGGAAATAAAGAGAAATATATTAAGCAACTAGAAGAATATAAAAAAATAATAGAAGAAAAAACAAATGGAGAATATAAAATTATGACAAAAATATTAGAAATATAGTAAACGAGATAATATCTATATCTTTAAAAGTCCTTTGAAATCAAGGCGTAAGTGTATAAGAGTAAAAAAAGTAAAATATGTTATACAAATGTAGTGAGATAAAAATTGCAAAATTAGAAAAATGAGGTACAATTTAATTGCAATGTATAAAAAACAATTAGGGGCTAGCATGATAAATACATTTGAAAATAAATTAACGATACAATTCAAAAAAGATTACGATGTAGAATATATAAATATTGAACTTCTAGAAAATGAGATAGAAGATTTTTTTTATGTAATTTCAAAAGAGTATGTGCTTATAAAAAATGAAACTATGGAAGAGTTTGATCCTAAAAAAGTTGGGATGAGTCTCGAGTATCATTTAGGAAATTTGGATAAAGAACAAGAAGTAAGACTTAGAGAAACTATTGAGAAAATGGACTTTATTGAAGGGTATACTATAGTTTTAACTAAGTTAGAAAAAGAAGATGAAGAGAAAATTGAAGTCGAAATATCAAAGTTAGACTCATTATTTCAAAGAATGGATGAAATAATAAAGATAAAAAATGGAATTGAATCACTTAAAGATCTTTCATTTAGAAAAGGAATAGAAAAATATAATGAATTAACACAACAGTTTTCAGACTATAAAGGCAAAATAGAAAAAGATATAATTTCATTGCGAATGGCAGATTTAAAAAAAGAAGTTAGATCAATAAACGATACTATACTAGAATATTCAAAAGTATTAAATAAGGAAATTAAATTTAATGTTGAGGGACTGAATATAAATATTGATAAGTTAATATTTTCAAAAATAAAAAAACATATTGTTGATTTATTATTCAATTCATTGATATTTGGTATTGAAATAAAACAAGAAAGACAAATATACGAAAAAGAGTTAAATGGGAATTTGTATTTGAATTTTCGACAAGAATTCAATGAAATAATAATGGAAATAGGCGATGATGGAAGAGGAATAGATACAGAATATATATATATGAGAGCAATAAAAGCGGGGCTGTTAAAATTAGACAAGAACTATACAGAAGAAGAGATACTCGCAACAATATTTCATCCGGAAATGGCATCAACAAATGAAATAGAAGAAAATAAAGAAAGAGATTTATCGATAACAATATTTTATAATATAATAAAATCTCTAAATGGGGATATTAAATTGGAAACAGAAATAAATAAATTTACAAAATATACAGTTAGAATTCCAATTGATTTTATAGTTTCAGAGGGACAAATAGTTCTAATTAATAATAAATATTTTGTCATTCCAAAAGAATTAATAATCAGAGAATTAGAAGTTGAGCAAAGTAGAATTACGTATCATTTTCAAACGAATTTTTATAGACATCACGCTAAAGAATATCCGATTATTATGATTCCAAATTATATTATTGGCGAGACAGAAGAGACATATTTACAATCAAAAAAAGTGTTAATGTTAAATATAAATAATGTGGAATATGTCATATTCGTTGATTCAATTGAGAGTATTGAAGAGATGTTGATTAGAAAAATAGAGGATAATAGTAAATTATACGAAATATTTTTAGGAAATGTACTTTTAAACAATGAATCTACTGCATTAGTTTTCAATATGAAAAAAATAGTAGAAATGATGCTTGGAGGTAATAATGGAAAATAAAAAATTAGTGAAATTATTACAACATGATCAAATTGTTATAGATGAAATATTGAATGGGTTATTAAAAATAGAGTTCTCTGACAATGAAGACTTTTATTATTTTTTGAGGCGTTTGAATATATTAGAGAATGATGTTTTCTTTACCAAATATGTAAATGATATTGAATACATTACGATATTAAAAAAAATATTTATTCAAATTGACAGAAAAAAGTATTTGTTTTATGAGTATAAATACAAGTTGATAAGCATAATATCTAAAATTAAAGATATTTATCAGCTGTATAATAAAAAAGTACAAGAGAATGATTATAATGAGAAACTAGATGATGAAATAAATATATGTAGAGAAAGTATATTAACACAAAGCGTTTATTTTTCTGATGAGCTTGTTGAAATGGATAAGCAGAAGGAGTATTTCTACATAAAATTATTTTTAAATAAAGAAGTTAATATGTTTCACTTAACGAGAAATAATTTTTTATATCATCTAAAACAGTTTGGAAAGCCTTTTAATTTCACACCATCAAATTTGGAGAATACATTTTATGATTACATAATACTTGATTATAAAGTTATCAAAGGAACAGATGTTGATAAAATAGTTAGTGAATTTCAAGATGAGGCAGTTGTAGATTACAAAATCATGAAAATAGAAGATAACATCAATGTGTACAATATAAAATTTTACTACAAGACACAGAAATACTCAACACCAGACCCTATATTTGAAAATTTCAATATAATTGATAGTAATTGCTATGAGACACTTGTCGATTGCTATGTAAATGAACAAAGCAATATAGACATAATAGACAAACTGTTTCATAGAGATTTTTGGGATGTTGATTTAGTTATTGTTAAAAGATTTGATGAAAGAGAATCTAGAATATTCGTACTCACTGACATTATGAAATATAATGTAGATTATTTTAAATTTAGAATAACAGAAATTCTCGAGGATAAAAAGATAAGTGATATTATATATAAAAGTAGAATTGATTTTTCAGGATTACAACTATTAGAGAAAATAAAAGAAAAGTATAATGTTGAATACGCAGGATATAATGTGTAATAAATAATAAAAATAAGAGAATCATTTTAGGAGGAAAAGTAATGGAATATTATGTTGGAATAGACCTTGGTGGAACAAATACTAAGATTGGATTGGTTGATAAAGAAGGAAATATGTATTTTAATATATCTGTTAAAACTGATTCAATAGAAGGCTATGAAAAGACAATAGCTAGGTTGTCAAATATATTACTGGAACAAATAAAAGAAGCACAGATTAATATTGAAGATGTCCACGGAATTGGGATAGGAGTACCAGGGCCTGTTGTTGGAGAAAAAACTGTTAAGTTTTGGGCTAATTTTCCATGGCCAAGAGAAGTTGACTTAGCATCAGAATTTGAAAAGCATCTTGGGAGAAAAGTTAAAGTAGATAACGATGTCAATGTTATAACTCTAGGTGAAATGTGGAAAGGTGCAGGAAAAGGGCATAAAAATGTACTAGGTGTAGCAATTGGGACTGGAATTGGTGGAGGAATAATTGCAGATGGTAAACTTATAAGTGGAAAAAATGGTGCTGCAGGAGAAATAGGACACATAAAAGTAGAAAAAGATGGAAAACTTTGTGGTTGTGGCCAAAAAGGATGTTGGGAAGCTTATGCATCTGCAACAGGGCTTATAAGAGAAGCTGAAAGTAGATTGAAAGTAAATAAGTTAAATAAGTTATATGAGATGACAAAAGATAGAGAAGTAGAAGCAAAAGATATATTTGATGCAGCAAGATTGGAAGATGCATTTTCATTAGATCTTATAGAATATGAAGCAGAATACATTGCTTTGGGATTAGGAAATATTCTTAATGTTATAGATCCAGAAGTTGTTGTTATAGGTGGTGGAGTTTCTTTGGCAGGATCAATACTATTTGATAAGGTAAATCAATATATAAAAAAATATGCATTGCCATCTACATTAGAAAATTTGAAAATTATAACAGCAGAATTAGGGAATGATGCAGGTATTTTGGGGGCAGCATACTTAGGAATGCAATAGATGGATTGTAGGAGAGATTAATATGAATGATATAGATGTTGTAATAAGACTACTAGTTGCAATAGGAGCTGGTGGGCTAATAGGGATTGAAAGAAAGAAAAGAGGTAAGGCAGCAGGATTTTTGACAAATATATTAGTTTGTTTAGGTGCTGCTATAATTGCAATTTATCAGAAAATATTATTTTATGAGGGAATCGAAATGATAAGAAAATATCCTGAACTTGCAAATGTAATTAAGATAGATAGTGGTAGAATAACAGCGCAAATAGTCTCAGGAATAGGATTCTTAGGTGCGGGTGTTATAATGCAAAGTAAAGATAAAATACGGGGAATAACAACAGCAACAGTACTTTGGGTTATGTCCGCAATAGGAATGATAATCGGAAATGGAAATCTAAAGTATGGAATAATTGCAACGATATTTCTATACGGGTGTTTAATCCTCTTGAGAAGATTTGAAGTGAGATATATTAAAAGTAGTAAATTATCGAGAATAACATTAATATATGATTATTCTGCAGAAGAAGAAATTCTCAGAACTTTTTGGAAGCATGATATTTCTGTATTAAAACATGAGGTTGAAAGTATTGAAAATACAGATGGCGAAGAAACATATACAAAGATTTTTGATGTTTCACTTCCTGAAAATCTTGATATCGGTGAATTATCTTCAATATTGAGTAAGATTAATAAAATCCATAATATAGAAATAGAATAAAAAATAAATTTGACAAATTAGAAATTCAAGGTATATCTATATTACAATATAAAACAAAATTATTTAGGAGGAAAGATGAAGAAATTATTATTAGCAGTAGCATTAGTATTAGGAATTGTTTCGTGTGGTGGTGGCGGAACTGCAGGGAAAAAAGAGCAAAAACTAGTATTTTATGCTGGATTACAAGAAGATCATGCTGCATTGGTAGCGCAAGAATTTGAAAAAGAAACAGGAATTAAAACAGAGTTTGTAAGATTGAGTAGTGGTGAAACATTAGCAAGACTTAAAGCTGAAAAAGACAACATGACTGCTTCAGTTTGGTATGGTGGACCAGTTGATGGATTTGTTGCAGCAAATGAAGAAGGATTAATAGAACCATACAAATCTCCAGAAGCAGCAAATATCAAAGAAGGATTTAAAGATCCTAATGGTGTATGGACAGGAATATATATAGGTTATTTAGGTTTCGTTGGAAACCAAAAAGCATTAGCTGAAAAAGGATTAAAAATGCCAACTTCATGGGCAGACTTATTAAAACCAGAATATAAAGGTGAAATAGTTGTTGCACATCCTGGATCATCTGGAACAGCTTACACTATGCTTGCAACACTAGTACAATTAATGGGTGAAGATCAAGCAATGGATTACATGAAAAAATTAAATGGTCAAATAAGACAATATACAAAATCAGGAACAGCACCAGGAAGAATGGTTGGAACAGGAGAAGCAACAATTGGTATAACATTCTTACATGATGGAATTAAATATCAAAAAGAAGGATACTCTGACATAGTGTTAGGAGCTCCTTCTGAAGGAACAGGATATGAAGTTGGAGGAGTAGCATTATTAAAAGGTGGACCAGATCAAGAAGCAGCAAAAAAATTCATTGATTGGGTATTAACTAAAAAAGCTCAAGAGATGGGTAAAAATGTTGGATCATTCCAATTCTTAACTAACATTAATGCAATAAATCCACCAGAATCAAAAGTTGTTGAAAATACAAAATTAATAAAATATGACTTTAACTTTGCAGGAAAAAATAAAAAAGCATTAGTTGAAAGATTTACAAAAGAAACTAATTCAAAAGCACCAGAAAAAGATTAATAGAAATAAAAATAGAAATATAATAAAATACTTCCATTTTGTATGTATCTTTCATAGAAAATGGAAGTAAATTTCTTAATGGAGGAAGAAAAAATGGGTAATGATTTAAAAATGAAAATAAATCATGAAATAAAAAATGCAAGAAAATTAATGAATGATCCAGTATTATTGGTCACAATAATATTTTCTTTGATAGTTGTCTCATTCTTTGTGCTAGTACCTTTATGGAGTATTTTTGTAGAAAGCATAAATGTAGGTAAAAAAGGAGTTTTTCAGTTTAGTTTAGCAAACTATAAAGAGTCGTTTACATCAAGTGGGAATATTGAAGCAATAATAAATACTGTGGTATTGGGTACGATTACATCGCTTATATCATTAGTTATAGGATTTTTCTTTGCTTATGTATCGGTCTATATTAAAATCAAAGGAAAAAAATTATTTGATTTTATAGCAATATTACCAATAATATCACCACCTTTTGTGGTTGCATTATCAGCAATATTACTATTTGGAAGACAAGGATTAATAACAAATAAATTATTTGGATTACATAATTTTGAAATATATGGATTTCATGGACTAGTACTTGTTCAAGTACTGAGTTTTTTTCCGATAGCTTATATGATGTTAGTTGGATTACTTCAAATGATTGATCCATCAGTTGAAGAGGCATCAAGATCTCTAGGTGCTTCTAGATTGAAAGTATTTACAACGGTTACACTACCATTAATGGTTCCGGGAATGGCAAATGCATTCTTACTAGTATTTATCCAATCTATTGCAGATTATGCGAATCCTTTTGTTATAGGAGGAAAGTTCACTACTATAGCAGTGAAAATATTTCAAGAAGGAGTAGGAAATTACGAGCTAGGAGTTGCAACTGCACTAGCGATGATACTTCTTTCAATGTCAATAACAATATTTGCAATTCAAAGATACTATACTAATAAAAAATCATATGTAACTGTGACAGGTAAAGTGTCACGGGAAAGAGAACTGATTGACAACCCTAAAATAGTTCGTCCAATGTATATAACATTATTATTTTTAACAACTTTTGTTATTGCAATGTATATTTTAATACCAATAAGTTCATTTACAGAAATTTTTGGTATTAAAAATAATATAACATTCAAACATTACCAAGAAATATTTAGATTCACTAATAGAGTTGCGCCGATAATAACAACAACAAATCTTTCTGTTATTGCAACATTAATAGCAAGTGTATTTTCAATGGTTATAGCATTTTTGATAATAAGAAGAAATTTTATAGGGAAAACATTTATAGAGTTCACAACAATAATGGCATTAGCAATACCTGGAACAATTATTGGTATAGGTTATGCGATTAGTTACAATAAAGTATATAAAATACCATTTACAGACATTGTAATTGTTCCAACATTAACAGGAACAGCATTTATAATAGTAATGGCATTTATAATTAGGAGTTTACCAGTAGGAGTTAGATCTGGAATGAGCGCACTTAATCAGATTGACCCTTCGATTGAAGAAGCATCAACGATCCTTGGGGCATCAAGTGTACAAACATTTTTAAAAGTAACAATTCCTATGATTAGAGAAGCATTCTTCAGTGGACTAATGTATTCATTCGCTAGAAGTATGACGTTGGTAAGTACAGTTGTATTCCTAATATCAGCAAAATGGAAATTATTGACACCAGAAATCATGAATAACATAGATCAAGGAAGAATTGGTATAGCATCAGCATATTGTACATTATTGATAATAATAGTATCAGTATTTATGTTAATAGTAAGATTATTAATGAGGTTTATGAGCCCGTCATCATCAAAATAGATAAGGAGTGAATTTATAATGAGAGAATCAAAAAGATTAGAAATAAAAAACTTAACAAAGACATTTATAACAAAAGTAGGGAAAGTAACGGCTGTTAAAGATGTTAATTTAACTATTGAACCAGGAGAATTTGTTTGCTTACTGGGGCCTTCTGGATGTGGAAAAACAACTACACTTAGGATGATAGCAGGATTTGAAATACCAACAGAAGGAGAAATATTGATTGGGGAGAAAGATGTAGCACACTTAACTCCTGATAAAAGAGATATCTCAATGGTTTTCCAAAATTACGCATTATTTCCACATATGAATGTATATGATAATATTGCATATGGATTAAGAATAAAAAAGAAAAGCCCGGAAGAAATAAAACAAAGAGTTGCAAGAATACTTGAGTTGATGAAAATGGAAGAATTTGCACAAAGAGTACCTTCTCAAATGTCAGGTGGACAACAACAAAGGGTGTCACTTGCAAGAGCATTAATAATGAATTCAGGAGTACTCTTATTTGATGAGCCATTATCAAATCTAGATGCTAAATTAAGACTTCATATGAGAGATGAAATTAGAAAGTTACAACAAGAAGTTGGAATAACATCTGTTTATGTAACACATGATCAAGCAGAAGCAATGGCATTGTCTGATAAAATAGTAATAATGAAGGATGGAGAAATAGCACAAGTTGGAAGTCCTTTTGAGATTTACCAAAAACCAAATAGTGAATTTGTAGCTAAATTCATTGGGAGAGCAAATATACTAGATGCGGAAATATTAGAAAAATCAGATAAATCTACTAAAATAAGAGTTTTAGGTGTAGAATACAATGTTAATGAAGTCACAGAATATAGTGTAGGAGAAACTGCAAAAGTAGTAGTTCGTCCAGAATCAGTTAAATTTGATGAAAATATAATCAATCTAGAAGTTGTCAAAAGTATATTTATGGGTGAAAATCACGAATACGAAGTTAAAAGTGGAGATCAAGTACTTGAATTGACATTGAGCAATCCACATGGAAAAGAAATAAAAAAAGTTGGAGAAATGTTAAGTTTTGGATTTGATGAGGAATCAATTCATATTATATAATTAGACAAAAAGAGAAAGAAGAGCTTCGGCTCTTTTTTTGTGTAAAATGGAGGCTTTTTTATTGTAAAAATTTCTTAAAAATGATACAATAAGTAACACTGAAAAACATAATGAGTAAGTAATCTCAAATTTTTTTATGAATTAAAAGATTTTGATGTTATTTGCTCCCTTTTCAGTGTAAAAAAAATATTGGAGGAATTAAATGTTTAATGAAAAATCGTATGTGTTTAACTTAGGGAACACACCAGTAACAATAAGCACTGGAAAAATAGCAAGACAAGCGGGTGGATCAGTAATGGTTCAAGCAGGAAAAACAGTACTACTAGTAACAGCAACAAGAAGTAAAGAAGTTAGAGATGGGCAAGACTTTTTCCCATTAACAGTTGATTATATCGAGAAATTTTATGCATCAGGTAAATTTCCTGGAGGATTTATAAAAAGAGAATCAAGACCATCAACAGCTGAAATATTAATCGCAAGATTAGTTGACAGACCAATAAGACCATTATTTCCAGACGGATTTTTAAATGGAGTACATATTACAATAACAGTAATGTCATTTGATGAAGTGAACATGCCAGAAAACTTAGCAACTATAGGAGTTTCAGCAGCATTAGGATTATCAGACATACCATTCATAGGAACAGTAGCAGGAGTAACAGTTGGATATGTTGATGGGCAATGTGTATTAAGCCCAACAGCAGAGCAGTTAGAAAATGGAGCAATCTATCTATCTGTAGCAGGAACAAAAGATGCAATAACGATGGTTGAAGCAGGAGCAAGAGAAGTTTCAGAAGAAATCATGTTAGAAGCAATAATGTTTGGTCACGATAGAATAAAAGAAATATGTGCTGAACAAGATAAGTTCTTAGAGCAATTTAATGTACAAAAATATAATTTTGTAAAAAAAGAAGTATCACCAGAAGTAAAAGAGTTTGTTGAAGCAAGTAAAGGTAAGTTAGAAGAAGCAATCTTAACTGATGGAAAACAAGAAAGATATGATGCAATAGATGCATTAGAAGCAGAATTATTAGAAGGGTTCACAGCTAGATATGAAAATGGAGAATTACCTTCTGAAATAGGAAAAGAAATAAAAAATCATTACCATGAATTAATGAAAAATATTGTAAGAGATGCAATAATAAATAAAGAATACAGACCAGATGGAAGAAAAACTACAGAGATAAGAGCTATAGATGTTGAAGTAGATACATTACCAATGCCTCATGGATCTGCTTTGTTTACTAGAGGAGAAACACAAGCATTAGTAACAGTAACATTAGGAAGTAAAACAGATGAGCAAATAGTAGATGGAATGGAAGATGAATTAAGAAAAAAATTCTTCTTACATTATAACTTCCCACCTTTTTCAGTTGGAGAAGCAGGGTTCATGAGAGCTCCAGGGAGAAGAGAATTAGGACATGGAAGTTTAGCAGAAAGAGCACTTAAGTATGTAATGCCTGAGCAAGAAAAATTCCCTTATACAGTAAGATTAGTATCAGAAATAACTGAATCTAATGGATCATCATCACAAGCAAGTATATGTGGAGGATCATTAGCATTAATGGCAGCAGGGGTACCTATTAAATCAACAGTTGCTGGAATTGCAATGGGATTGATTAAAGAAGGAGATGCATTTACTGTATTAACTGATATTCAAGGATTAGAAGATCATTTAGGAGATATGGATTTCAAAGTTGCAGGAACTAGAGAAGGAATAACTGCGATACAAATGGATATAAAAATAGACGGAATAGATAGAGAAGTCTTTAAAATAGCATTGAAACAAGCACTAGATGCAAGATTAGAAATAATTGATAAAATGGAAGCTGTAATTAAAGAAGCAAGACCTGAAGTTGCAGAAAATGCACCGAAAATAGAGTATTTAAAAATAGATACATCAAAAATAGCTGCATTAATAGGTCCAGGTGGTAAAGTAATAAAAGGAATTATTGAAGAAACAGGAGTTTCAATAGATATAGAAGATGATGGAAGTGTTGCAATATTTGGACGAGATCCTGAGGGAATGAGAAGAGCATTAGAACTAGTAAAATTACAAACACAATCAGTAGAATTAAATGCTGTTTATAAAGGTAAAGTAATAAAAATAGCTAAATTTGGTGCATTTGTTGAAGTTTTACCTGGAAAAGAAGGATTATTACATATTTCTGAAATAAGTAAAGAAAGAGTAAACAATGTAGAAGATGTATTAAAAGAAGGACAAATTGTAGACGTTAAAGTAATAACTCTAGAAGATGAAAACAAATTCAATTTAAGTATGAAAGCACTTGTTGTTGAAGAGAAAAAAGAAGAAAACCAATAATAATTTTATAAAGAGGTGTTAATCATGAACTTACCTAATAAACTTGCAACTCTTAGAATGGTATTAGTTATACCATTTGTGCTTGCAATGGATTCAGCATTAAAAATTGAAATGACAAATGATAATCATGTTAATGCGTTATCAATATCGATGAGAATAATAGCATTTATAGTATTTGCAGTTGCTTCAATAACTGATTATTATGATGGACAAATAGCAAGAAAACACAACCTAGTGACAAATTTAGGGAAATTACTAGATCCACTCGCAGACAAAATATTAGTTGTATCTGGATTAATGGTTTTTGTTAAATATGATAAGCTAAGTTTATGGATTGCATTGATTATTGTTGGAAGAGAACTGATGGTAACTGGATTAAGAGCAATCGCAGCAGCAGAAGGTAAAATAATAGCTGCAGAGACTTTAGGTAAATGGAAGACAGCAACGCAAATGCTTGCTTTATGTATTATGATTTTATTTTTATTCAAATACACTATAAATAACCTATTGATGCTAATTCCTTTATTATTAACAATTCAATCTGGTTGGGAATATTTTATGAAGTCAAAAAGTATATTAAACAAATAGAAATGGAGAACAAATGAGCATAGTCGGAATTTTATTGAAGGCAATTAATTTTTACGAGATATTAATATTTATCTCAATAATAGGATCGTGGATGAACAGTGATTTAACAGTTTTCAAGTATATTGATAAATTAACAAGTCCATTTTTAAATATGTTTAGAGTTATTGTACCAGTAGGAAATGCGAGACTAGATTTATCACCAATAATAGCTGTTGCAATATTAGATGTTTTATCTAAATTAATTGTAACATTATTTTAGGGCTTAAAAATATTTTTATATTCAAGGAGTGGAAATGAAGGCATATACAAGTGATGTGAAAGATGTGATCAAAAATTTGGAGACAAACTCTCACGAAGGATTGACACACGAAGAAGTAAAAAAAAGAATTGAAAAATACGGTAAAAATAAATTGAAAGAGAAAAAACAAAAGACAACATTAGAAATATTTTTAAGACAATTTATGGAACCGTTATCTATAATTTTATTAGTTGTAGTTGTAGTTGCATTTTTAATAAGAGACACAAGTGAAGCAATTATAATATTGCTAATTGTAATATTAAATTCAGTAGTTGCTACAATGCAAGAAGTGAAAGCTAAGAAATCACTAGATGCGCTTAAAAGTATGAGTAGCATAAGAACAATTGTTATAAGAGGTGGTGAACTAGTTGAGCTTGAATCAGAAGAATTAGTTCCAGGGGATGTAGTGATAATAGAGGCAGGTAAATTTGTTCCTGCAGATGTAAGACTTATTGAAGCACATAACTTGATGGTTAATGAAGCTGTATTAACGGGTGAATCACTAGCTGTTGAAAAAAATACCGATAAAGTTATAGAAGAAAATAATAAAGAAGTCATAATAGCAGAAAGAACAAATATGCTTTATATGTCAACTCTTATAACAAACGGAAGAGCAAAAGCAGTGGTAACAGGAACAGCAGAAGAAACAGAAATAGGAAAAATAGCTAAGTTTATACAAGATGAAGAAGAAGGAACAACACCACTACAAAAAAAATTGGCTGTTTTAAGTAAACAAATAACAAAAGTTGCAGCACTTGTTGCAGTTGTAATGTTATTAATAGAAGTATTTAGTTTGAAGCAAGAATTTTTGAAAGCACTCATAACATCATTAACTATAGCAGTAGCAATTATTCCAGAAAGTTTACCAATAATTGTATCTATGGTACTTGCACTGGGAATTCAGAAAATGAGTAAGAAAAATGCAATTGTAAAAAAACTTCCAGCGGTAGAATCATTAGGTTCAGTTAATGTGATATGTTCTGATAAAACTGGAACACTTACACAAAATAGAATGAAAGTTACAGATTACTATTTTGATGGAAAATTAGGTAAAGTTGAAACTCTCGAAATAGATGAAAGTAATAAACATATGCTCGAACTTCTTATGAAAGGATTCGTTCTTTGCAATGATGCAATTTCTCAAGAAGGGAATGTAATAGGAGATCCAACTGAGATTGCGTTAATTGAGTTTCCTAAAAAATTCTCTTATGATGAGTTAGAAATAAGAGCGGAGAATAAAAGATTATCAGAAATACCTTTTGATTCAGATAGAAAGCTTATGAGTACAGTAAATGAGTATAAAGGAAAGAAAATAGCATTTACAAAAGGTGCAGTTGATCAGTTACTTGAAAGATCAACAAAGATACTTAAAAATGATGAAATAATAGATATTACACCAGAAGATAAGGCAAATATAATAAATAATATGACATTAATGAGTGAAAAAGCATTAAGAGTATTATCTTTAGGGTTTAAGATGATTTCAGAAAAAACAGACTACAGTCTAGAAAGCTTAGAAACAGAAATAATATACGTTGGAATGGTCGGTATGATTGACCCGCCAAGAGTAGAAGTAAAAGATTCAATATTAAGAGCAAAATCAGCAGGAATAGATGTTAAAATGATAACAGGAGATCATAAAATTACAGCATTTGAAATTGCAAAACAACTTGGGATTGCAAATAAAATAGAACAATCAATTGAGGGTGTTGAGTTAAATGATATGACTGATTATCAGTTAAACGAAAGAGTGCAGGAAATAAAAGTATTCGCAAGAGTAAGTCCAGAACATAAAGTCAGAATAGTTAAAGCACTACAAGATACGGGTAATACAGTATCAATGACTGGAGATGGAGTAAATGATGCACCGTCATTAAAAGCTGCAGATATAGGTGTAGCTATGGGAATAACTGGTACTGATGTATCTAAAGAAACAGCAGACATAATATTAGCTGATGATAATTTCACAACTATTGTAAATGCTGTGGATGAAGGAAGAAATATTTATGAGAAGATAAAGAAAGCAATATTATTTATACTAGCAACAAATCTTGGAGAAGTGTCTGCAATTTTAGGTGCAGTACTATTGGGATTAAAAGAGCCTTTAGCTGCAATGCACGTTTTATGGGTGAATTTAATAGTAGAATCATTAATTGCAATTCCTTTTAGCATGGCAAAAAATGATGATTCATTAATGAAAAATAAGCCAAGAAAAAAAGATGAAAGTATATTTAATGGTATGTTATTGAGAATGCTATTATTAGCATTATACGTTGGAGTTACAGTATTTGGATCATATATTTATTTAACAAAGACAACAGGAAATCACTTGTTAGCAAGTACAGTTGCATTTATAATTATGTCAAATGCCCCAGTTTTATACGCACTTAGTATAAACTCTCCAAAATTAATATATGAAAAAGGATTTTTCGAAAATAAAGTATTGAATGGAGCAGTAATTTTAGGGTTAATATCAAATTCAATATTAATTCTAATTCCAGGGCTATCAAATTTTTTCAAATTACAAACAATGAATATTTTAGAATATCTAGTGATATTTCTACTAGCATTAATACCATTTGTATTAATGGAAATAACAAAGTTTATCAAAATGAAATATAAAAAATAATACAAATAAAAATCCCTCTATTCTAAATGGAGGGATTTTATTATTACCTGTATTTTAAACTAATTCATCTAATTTAATTAAATCTTTTAACTCATCAGGAGTTAAAGATAAAATGCTTTTCTCATTGGAAGATATAATTTGCTCTATAAGTTCACGCTTATTTTGGTGTAGTAATTGAATTTTTTCTTCAATTGTACCTTTTGAAATTAAACGTATAACTTGTACATTCTTATCTTGTCCTATTCTATATGCTCTATCAGTAGCTTGTTCTTCAACCGCAGGATTCCACCATTGATCAAAATGAATTACTACATCAGCACCAGTAAGATTAAGACCTGTACCCCCTGCTTTTAATGAAATCAGAAAAACTTCTTTTTCTCCATCATTAAAATTATTTGCCATGTTCAAACGATCTTTGTTTGCTGTTGAGCCTGTCAACATAAAGTAGTCTATTTTGCTTTTCTTCAAACTATCAGCTAATATGTTCAACATTGATGTAAATTGTGAAAAAACAAGGATTCTGTGGCCAGAAGAGATAGCATTTTGAACAACATCGTTAAAAAGCTCCAATTTACTAGAATGATTTTTGTAATTTTCATCAATTAGCTTAGGGTGACAACATATTTGTTTAAGTCTTGTTAGTAGAGCAAGAATCTTAATTTTATTATTACCATTACTGAATAAATCAATATTTTCAATTGCTGCTTTATACAGTTTTTTCTCTTCATCATATAAAGGAATATAAATATCTTCATATATTTTATCAGGTAACTCTGTAAGTAATTCTTTTTTTGTTCTTCTTAGTATAAATGGTTTAACAAGATGATTTAATAAAACATTATTCTCTGTATTTGTGACAAATCTAGTTTTAAATTTGTCTAGAGAAAAAAGATATCCAGGCATTATGAAATCAAATAAACTCCATAATTCTATAAGATTATTCTCAATAGGAGTTCCAGTTAAGCAGAATTTGTTTTTTGTATTAATTTGACGAGCAGCTTTATGTGCTAAAGAATTGGGATTCTTTATTTTTTGTGCCTCATCTAGAAATACTGTATGAAATTTTATTTTAGAAATTATATCAATATCTCTAGACAATATACCATAAGATGTAATAATGACATTATGATTTTTATTTTTCATAACTTTTTCTCTATTTTCAGATTCTTCATTAAGAATTAAAGGATTAAGATCAAGTCCAAATTTTTCAATTTCACTTTTCCAGTTATAAATAAGTGATGAAGGAGCGATTATTAAAAATTTACCTTTATCCTTATTACTTTCAATATATGAAATGGCTTGGAGTGTCTTACCTAAACCCATATCATCAGCAAGAATACCACCAACTTTCAAGTATTCAAGACTAGAAAGCCACTTAAATCCATCTTTTTGGTAGTCTCTAAGAACATTTTTTAATGGCTCAGATGGTTTAAAGTTCTTATTTTTCAATTTCTCAAAATTCTTTAAAAAATTATCTTTTATTTTATATGAAAGATCAAAGAACTCTTCTCCAATTGCATACTGATTCTCATTCATAATAATTTTATTTTTATCTTCGAAAATTTGAAAGTAATCAGAAATTTGTTTCAGTTTTTCGGCTTCTTTTGATGACTTGTCAAGATAATGTAGTATCTCACCATCAAAGAAAAAGTCTTCTGATGATTTCATAAATCTTTGAAATGCTTTTCTATCCATTCCTTCAACAGAAAAATTTATTTCAAGCAAGTTATTTTTATTTTTTTCTACATTTAATGAGTAGTCCGATACAGTTTGTACTTTCAAAGATTTTTTATTTAAGTAAACATCTCCTTTTTCTTTAAGAAGAGTATATATTTTATATATGCTTTCTTGAGGTGTTTCGTCAAGATCAAACACAAGTTTTCTATCAAATGTAAAAAAACCGTTTGATTTGACATAATCAATCACTTCATTTTCTCTATGAAAATCTTGTTGTTGTTGTGTATCTTTATATTGAAAATCAATCTCACATATTAAATGTTTTGTTTTGAATAGTGAGTTATTAAGAGTTAAATAAAATGAAGGTGTTATTTTTACATCATTTATATTTTCAAATGAAATATCACCAATTATTTTCAAGCCTAATGTATTCTTGAAATCAAGAATAACTTGCTTTAGTAAAACAAGTTGACCATGATTTATAGTTACTTTGTTATTGCTATCAAAAAAAAGAAGAAATTTTCTAAATGATTGACGCAACTTACTATCAACGTAGTAGAATAAGCCTTTTTCACATTGAACAAAGTCAATAATATTTTTTCCAAATGGTAAAAATAAATTTTCAAATCCATGAGATAATTGATACTCATCAGAATTTATTTTTTCTAGTGTAAAATCATTAATCTTTTTGAAGTCTCTAATAACAAATGAATTATGTGGTTCTATTAAATTAGTATCTACAATATGAAATATTTTATGATTGAAATCTTTTAATAAGTAAAAAATATTTTTTGCAATCATAGGAAATGTAAAGTCTTTATTATTATTAGAGTAAATTAAATTAATAAGTTCAAGCTCAAATGCACCAAAGTAGAAAAAATCAGGTTTATATGTAAGTTTCTTTCCAAAATAAAAGTTCTTTTTTATTATAACTGAATTTACAAAATCAATAATTTTTTGATCCTTTAAAATATAATCAGCATTTATAGTAGTGATATGTAAAAAGAAATTATCAAAATCATTATCTGAATTCTCGACAATCATAACTTCTATATTTAATCTTTCTTTCAATTTGTCAAGATCTTCCAACAAATCTATAAAGTCATTTTTTTTAGGGCTTTCAGTAACATTAGAAATCACAGAAAATTCTTTTCTTCTAGGAATAACAGATTTAGTAGAGATAATGTCATCGAAAGATAGCTTTGTATTTCTATCGATATATCTCTTAGAGACTAAATTATTTACCAACAAGTGAAAAGCAAATATATGTTTACATGGTTTTTCGTTAGTTGTAACTCTTGGACAACTACAATCATGGCTAATGATTGAACCAGCGTTAAAATCAACTGTAATTTTAGTTGTATACTTACTGTCACCATAAGAATTTCCTTCAAAAAAGAAAATATCATTTTTATCTTCTTTATCAATAAAATTAGTCAGTTCAACTTTATTATTCATATACATTTGTAGGCCTTTTTGTCTTGCATCATAGCCAATTTTTGATTTGAAATTAAATTTCATATTATATATCACCTGTTCCAATTTTGTTTTTTTTACTAAAACATATTTTATCATTTTTGAAGATAAAAATAAAGATTAATTTTTTCAACTAAATTTGGTATAATATTCTAGTTGTAGTATAAGTATAAGAAAATACAAATAAGGGAGTGGCTATATGAGTAATTATAGAATGAATTGGAAAAGCTTAATATCTGAAGATAGTCAACGGGGAAGAACAAATTTCAAAATAACAGGAGATTTGAGAAGCCCGTTTGAAAAGGATTATCATCGTATTTTGAGTAGTGCATCATTTCGAAGATTGCAAGACAAGACACAAGTTTTCCCGTTAGAAAAAAATGACTTTATAAGAACAAGATTGACACATTCTATAGAAGTCTCGTCATTTGCGAGATCGCTTGCACAGTCTGTCTCAAGTAAGATAATTTTAGGGAAATTAGATGATGATTTTGGATACGAAGAAGCTAACCATATATCTAATATACTTGCAAGTGCTGCACTTTTACACGATATAGGGAATCCCCCATTTGGTCATTTCGGAGAAGATAGTATAAGAGAATGGTTTAGAAAAAAACTTGAAGAGATAGAAGTACAGACTCCGATTGAAGAGAATTATTATGACGAAGTTGAAAAGAAAAAGTTAAATAAAATCTTAACAAAACAAATGTGTGAAGATTTTAAAATGTTTGAAGGAAATGCGCAGGCAATTAGATTAGTATCGAAACTTCATTTTTTCTTAGATGAGAATGGAATGAATCTTACATACGCATTACTAAATACACTAATAAAGTATCCAGTTTCTTCTACATCTATTGATCGAGAATGTAATGATATAAGAAAGAAAAAAATGGGATACTATTTTGCTGAACAAGAGTTATTTAATAAGATAGTTGAGGGAACTGGAACAAAAGATAAGGAAACTGGGGAAGTTTATAGACATCCATTAACATTTTTATTAGAGGCGGCTGATGATATAGCTTACTGTACTGCTGATGTTGAAGATGGTGTAAAAAAAGGATTTATTCATTTTGAAGATTTATTGGAGTGCATTAGTAGTATAAAAGATGAGACGCTAAAAAATAATTTGATGGAGAAATTAGAATATTTTAAAAAAGTAGGAGTCGACAACGACTATGAGAATCCAGAAATATATGGTATTCAAAGATGGATAGTGTCTCTTCAAGCGATTTTTTTAAATATTGTGTCTAATTCATTCATAAAAAATTATACTAGTATAATGAACGGGGAAATGAAAACTGATATATTTAAAGATACAGAAATTGAAGAAATAGTAAAGGAATTAAAGAAATTAGCTACAAAAAAAGTATTTAATTCAAAAGCAATAATAAAAATGGAAATAGCAGCAAATAATATTCTAAGTTTCTTTTTAGAAAACTTTATGAATGCGTTTTTATATTATGATACAGATTTATCTGAGGAAAAAATGACAGGTATAGATCAGAAGTTTATAGATATCATATCGGATAATTATTTACATATTTATAAGCATTATTCTAAACAATATGAGAATAATGAAGGAAATAAGTTCTTAGTATTTCAATATAAATTATACTTGCGACTATTGCTTGTAACTGACTATATTTGCGGTATGACAGATAGTTATGCAAAGACACTTTATCAAGAATTAGTGGGAATAGACTAAAAAAGTTGACTTTTTTCATAAATGTTGTATAATATTTACGACAAGAAAATGAGAGGTTGAGAATTATGGATGTAATTTTGGAATTGCAAAAGTTTGGATTAACAAATATTGAAGCAGAAGTTTATCATGAATTGCTTAAATCACCGAATTCGAATGGGTCGCAAATTTCTAAAAAAATTGACACGCCGCGAACGTCTGTGTATATGGCACTTGATAGATTATATGCTTTAGGGTATGTATATTTAGTTCCAGCGGAAAACGAAAGAAAGAACTATATAGCAGTAGAACCAGAAAATTTAATGCCCAAACTAAAAGAAGATTTCATACAAACTGCAGATTTTTTAAAAGAAGAACTATCAAAAGTTCAGATTAAAAACAATCTAGAACAGACATTTAATCTGAAAGGTGAAGAAAGCATTTACGACAAAGTTAGAGAATTAATATTGAAAGCAAAAAAAGAAATATATTTGAATACAAATATTAATTTGGAAACATTCAAAGATGCAATTGATGAAGCAGTAAAGAATAATGTAAGAATAATACTTTTTAGTTTTGAGAAACATGTAAATTATACTTTGAATATCGAAGTTTATAATAAGACAGAAACACCAATAAGTAACGGAAATAGAAGAAGAATTATGTTAGTGGTAGACATGGAAGACACGTTAGTTGCAAATTCTAAATTTTCTGAATTTTCTGGAATATATACAAGAAATGAGTTAATGGTTGAGATAATTGCAGAACATGTTCATAATGATATTTACTTAACAGAATTAGAAAAAACTTATGAAGAAGGATTTTGGGATAAAATAAGTTTAAATACCATGAAAGAAAATAAAATATAAACACACATAAAAATAGGAGGATTACTAATGGTAGTTGATAAAAACGAATTAAAAGAAAGTATATTAAGAAAAGTAAGAAGGCAGTACGGTAAGACGATTGAAGAAGCACATGAATATGAGATATATTATGCGGTTTCAAGAACAATATTTGATTACATTGTTGAGAAATGGTATAACACAAAAAAATCTTATAAAGACTCAGAAGCAAAACAAATGTACTATATGTCAGCAGAATTTTTAATGGGAAGATATTTAGGAAATAACATGATTAATTTAACACTTTTTGATCAAGTAAAAGAAGTTTTACAAGAGATGAACGTTGATATTAACTTATTAGAAGATTCTGAAATGGATGCAGGATTAGGAAATGGTGGATTAGGAAGACTAGCAGCATGTTTCCTAGATTCATTGGCAACATTAGGATTACCAGGACATGGATATGGATTAAGATATAAATATGGAATGTTTGAGCAAAGAATTGAAAATGGATTTCAAGTTGAATATCCTGATGACTGGACAAAATATGGAGACCCTTGGTCAATAAAAAGAATGGATAGAACATTTGAAGTTAAATTTGGTGGAAAAATAGAAGTACATAAAGATGAAGTTGGAAAAGAATTTTTCAAAAGAGTAGATGCAGAAACAGTTCATGCAGTAGCATATGATGTACCAGTTATAGGTTATGGAAATGATACTGTAAATACTCTAAGATTATGGGAAGCAAGATCACCAGAAGGATTTGATTTACAGTTATTTAATGATCAAAAATATTTACAAGCATCAGCAGAAGCAGTAAACGCGGAAGATATATCAAGAGTTTTATACCCAAATGATACTGAAAAAGATGGAAAAATGTTAAGATTAAAACAACAGTACTTCTTCACATCAGCATCATTACAAGATATTATTAGAAGATATAAAAACCAATATGGAAATGATTTTTCTAAGTTTGCAGATAAAGTAGCAGTTCAATTAAATGATACTCATCCAGTTGTAGGAATACCAGAGTTAATGAGAATATTCTTAGATTGGGAAAAATTAAGTTGGACAGAAGCATGGGAAATTTGTCAAAAAGTATTTGGATATACTAATCATACAATATTATCAGAAGCATTAGAGAAATGGGATATTTCATTATTCCAATCACTAATTCCAAGATGTTACCAAATAGTTGAAGAAATAAATAGAAGATTCATGGAAACACTAAATGAAAAGTATCCTGATGACTTCCAAAGAAAACAAAGAATGTCTATAATTGGTAATGGACAAATAAGAATGGCTTGGTTAGCTATTGTAGGATCACATTCAGTTAATGGAGTTGCTGCATTACATACAGAAATTCTTAAAAATATAGAATTGAAAGACTGGTATGAACTATATCCTGAAAAATTCCAAAACAAAACAAATGGTATAACGCAAAGAAGATGGCTTAAAAAAGCAAATCCAGAATTATCAGCTTATCTTGATCATTTAGTTGGAAATGAATGGGTAACAGATTTATATAAATTGAAAAAATTAGAAGATCATTATGAAAATGATGAAGTATTGAATAACTTAATGCTAATTAAAACAGCTAAAAAAGAACAACTTGCTGCATATATAAAAGCAAATAATGGAGTAGATGTAGATACTAATTCTATATTTGATATTCAAGTAAAAAGATTACATGAATATAAAAGACAATTATTAAATGTTTTACATATCATGGATTTATATAATAAAATAAAAGAAAATCCATTAATGGATATTCACCCTAGAACATTTATATTTGGTGCAAAAGCTGCGTCAGGTTATAGAAGAGCTAAAGGTGTTATTAAATTGATAAACGTTGTTGCTGAAAGAGTAAACAATGATCCAGATGTAAATGGTAAATTAAAAGTAGTTTTCTTGGAAAATTATAGAGTTTCAATAGCAGAAAAAATATTCCCAGCTGCAGATATTTCAGAACAAATATCAACAGCAAGTAAAGAAGCGTCAGGAACTGGAAATATGAAATTCATGCTAAATGGAGCTATGACAGTTGGAACATTGGATGGAGCAAATATAGAAATAGTTGAAGAAGCTGGAGAAGAAAATGCATTTATTTTTGGACTTAAAGCCGATGAAGTAGAGAGATTAGATTCTTATGGGAAATATGATCCATTTGAAGAATATCATGTTGTAGAAGGACTTAAGAAAGTATTAGACCAATTAATAGATGGTACATATGATGATGAGCATACAGGGTACTTTAGAGAGATATATACATCTCTAATGTATGGTATGGAAGGTAATAAACCAGATGTTTATTATGTATTGAAAGATTTCTCTGCATATAGAGATGCACAAAGCAAAATCGAAAGAGCTTACAGAGACAAAAAAAAATGGGCTCAAATGATGTTGAAAAATATAGCAAATTCTGGTAAATTTAGTTCTGACAGAACTATTCAAGAGTATGCTGATCAAATTTGGGACATAAAAAAAGTAGAAGTTAAAGATTATATCTAGTAATTATATGAAATATCTCGAAATATTAATAGTATTTTGAGATATTTTTTTATAATTTTTTTATCTAATAAAACACAATATATTATGTTTTATTTTTATTTGAACACATTATATTCTGAAAACCGCATAAACATTAGAAAAAAGTTCAAATTTATAGTAAAAAAAAACTTGCAAAATAATAGAAATCAAGGTATATTATTTGTATAGTGGTAAAAAGTGGTAAAAAGTGGAAGAAAGTGGTAAAAAGATTTTAAGACAAGGGGTAAAGGTGGAAAAGTATGTTTATGGGTGAATTTACCTGTAAAGTTGATAACAAAGGTAGAATGATGTTACCTTCAAAATTCAGAGATGAATTGGGAGAACAAGAGTTTGTTATAACTAGAGGGTTAGATAATTGTATAGATTTATTTCCTATAGAAGAATGGAAAAATATAGAAGATAAACTAAAAAAACTTCAAACAACAAATAGTAAACACAGAGCGTATCAACGTTTTGTAATGTCTGCTGCCACAAAAACTGAGTTTGATAATCAGGGAAGACTGAATATACCAACATCACTAATGGAACATGCTCAAATCGATAAGAAGATAATTGTTACTGGAATGAATGATAAAATAGAGATTTGGTCAGAAGAATCATGGAAAAAATATATTCAAAATACAGGAGAGTCAATTGAAGATCTTGTAGATGAAATAAACTTTGATTTTTAGAAATTAACACAATATATAGTAATAAGTTAAAGGAGAAAAGATTGGAATATCATAAACCCGTTTTATACGATGAAACAATAGAAAATATAATAAGAAATAAAAAGTCGGTTTATGTAGATTGTACACTTGGTGGTGGAGGACATGCTGAAGGAATACTTGAGAACTCAACTAGTGATTCAATAGTTATTGCAATTGATCAAGATAAAGAAGCAATAGAATTTGCAAAAAAAAGATTAGAAAAATATTCTGATAGAGTACGAATATTTAGAGATAATTTTAGAAACTTAGACACAGTTATTTACTTAGCTGGGTACAACAAAGTGGACGGAATATTAATGGATATTGGAGTTTCATCGAAACAATTTGATGATCCGACAAGAGGATTTTCATACAAGTATGAAGCAAAATTGGATATGAGAATGAGTGATGAGCTTGAAATAACAGCACATGATATCATAAATAAATTTACTGAAAAAGAAATTGCAGATATATTATATAAATACGGAGAAGAACCAAAGTCACGTAGAATTGCAAAAAAGATAGTGGAACAGCGACAAGTTAAAAAAATTGAAACAACAACAGAATTAGCTGATCTAGTAATACGATCAATAGGAAAAAGTATGAAGAAACATCCAGCAAAGAGAACATTTCAAGCATTAAGAATATATGTAAACAAAGAACTTGAAGTATTGACAGAAGCATTAGATAAAAGCTTAGAGCTATTAAATGAAGGTGGAAGATTATTAGTAATAACATTTCATTCTTTGGAAGATAGAATAGTAAAAGAAAAATTTAGAGAATTTGAAAATCCATGTAAATGCCCACCAGAAATACCAATATGTGTTTGTGGAAAAGTAGGAAAAGGTAAAGTTATTACAAGAAAACCAATAATAGCTAAAGAAATAGAGTTAGAAAAAAATAATAGAGCACATTCAGCAAAATTAAGAATATTTGAAAGAGGTAAATAGTTATGAATAATAGAGAGCGAAAAATACAAGTAGTAGATTTTCCTAAAATACCACATACAATTAAAAAATACGATAACTTCCAAGCACCTGCGATTAAACAACAAAAGAGGGTAAAAGTTAGAAGAAGTATTAATAGAGCAGAATTAATAGGTATGGAAAGTCGTTACATTAAACAAGCAACTTTATATTCTGTAATACTTCTAGCAGTATCTATGTTGAAGATGTTTTCTATGTACTCTTTATCAGATATGGATATAAAAAGAGTAGCTACTGAAAAAAAATTAGCAGAAACACAAAGAGAAGTTGAAGCATTGCAAGGAACATTCATATCAAATTTTGATTTGCAACAAGTTGAAGTGAAATCAAAAGAATTAGGATTTATTCCAAGTGAAGGTGTACAGTACGTAGATGTAACAAATTAATTTGTAGTCATTTTAAACCTATATATATTATAAAAAGGCCTTTAAAAAGAAATTTACGGATAAATTTCTTGCTTAATAGGTCTTTTTATTTTATACTAATAGTATTGAAAGAATATAAAAGTAAATTTATTATAGGAGACCAACTATGAAAAGTCGAGAAGATAAGATTACAATAAATGATTTTATAAAAAGTGAAACTGAAAAAATTTATAATGAAATTGTAAAAGTAAGGCGTGAAATTCACATGTGTCCAGAATTAGGTGATGAAGAGCATGAAACAAGTAAAAAGATAAAAAAATATGTTGCTGACTTGGGATTAAAATATAAAGAAGTTGCAGGAACAGGGGTACTTGTCACTATTGAAAATGGGGAAGGACCAGTTGTTGCAACAAGAGCAGATATAGATGCACTTCCTATTCTTGAGGAGAATGATGTTCCTTATAAATCAAAAAATGCAGGAAAAATGCATGCGTGTGGGCATGATGCACATACTTCAATACAACTAGGTGTAGCAAAAATATTAGCAGAGAATAAAGATAAATGGTCTGGAACTGTTAAATTTTTATTTCAACCAGCAGAAGAAACAGAGGGTGGAGCCCAACGAATGATAGATGAAGGTGTTTTGCAAAATCCTCAAGTTGATGCAATATTTGCACTTCATATGGCACCAGAAATAGAAACAGGAAAAATCGGAATTAAATATGGAAAAGTTCATGCATCATCTGCATGGTTTCAAATAAATATTCACGGGGTATCATCACATGGAGCACTTCCGCATAGAGGTATTGATGCTATATTGATTGCTACAAAAGTAGTTGAATATTTGCAAAGTATAATTAGTAGAAGAATCGACCCAAGGGAAGAAGCTGTTATTACAGTTGGTTCAATTCATGGAGGGAATGTAGGAAACATAATATGTGATAGCGTAGAAATGAAAGGAACAATTCGTGCAGTATCTCCTGAAATACGAAGTATGATAGTTGACATGATACATAGTAAATTACCTCTTTTTGTAGAATCGCTAGATGGGACAGCAGATATAAGTACAAGTATAGGCTATGATTCTGTAATCAATAATTATGAGAAAACAAAACAGGTTGAAGAGAATATTATTGATTTATTTGGTGAAGAGGCACTTGAAATTATTGAAAAACCGAGACTAGATGTAGAGGATTTCAGTTATTTTCTACAGAATGTTGAAGGTTGTTTTTACAGATTAGGAACAAGAAACGTAGAAAAAGATACAGTTTATGAACTTCATCATCCCAAATTTAATATAGATGAAGATAGTTTGAAGATAGGAATAGAACTGCAATTGAAGAACATAATGGAATTACTAAAAAAATAAAATAATTGAAAGTAGGAAAAATGGAGAAGAACATCAGGGAAACATTGAGCGTAGGTCAAAAAGTAAATTTAACAATAGAAAAAATTATATTTGGTGGTGAAGGACTAGGTCATTATGAAGGAATCACTGTATTTGTACCTATGAGTATACCAGGAGAAGAATTAGAAATAGAAATAATATCAATCAAAAAAAGTTATGCAAGAGGGCTTATAACTAAAATTATAGTGCCGTCAAAAGATAGGGTAGAAGATTTATCAAAAGTATCATTTGAAGATTTTGATGGTTGTGATTTTGGAATGTTGAAATACGAGAAGCAACTTGAGTTCAAAGATCAAATTACTTTAGAAACAATAGAGAAAATATCAGGACTAGAAATAAGAAATAAATATGAGAATATAATTGGAAGTGAATTTAATAAAAATTACAGAAATAAAACATCAGAACCTATTTTTAAGGAATCAGGTATTATAAAAACAGGTTTTTATTCTAAAAAATCACATAATGTATTTGAAGCTACAGAAAGCATTTTAAAATCAAAAATAGCAGAAGAGGTTACAAGAGAACTCTTAACTAAAATAAATGCCTTAGGAACAGGAAATAATGCTTTTAAAGTATATAATGAAGCTAATAATAGTGGATTTTTGAAACACATCATAATTAGAAATAATGAAAAAAATGATGTTATGATTATAGTTGTAATACACAAAAAATCACAATTAAAAAACTTGTTACAAATATTAGAGGATATGTATAAAGCAAAAGAAGAAATAAAATCAGTATATATATCACTAAAAGAAGAAGCAAATAATATAATATTAGGTGAAGAGTTAAGACATTATTTTGGTGCAAAATATATTGAAGAAGAAATAGAAGGATTGAAATTTAAGATTTATCCAGATTCATTCTTCCAAGTAAATAAGAAACAAGCAGAAAAATTATATAATAAAGCAATAGAGTTTTTTGGTGAAATAGAAGATAAAACTATTGTGGATGCATTTTCTGGAACAGGAACGATAGGAATGTTATTAGCAAAAAAAGCAAAAAATGTTATAGGTATTGAAAGTATAGAGAGTTCTGTTATGTCTGCTAAAGAATCAGCACTTGAAAATAATATAGAAAATATAAAATTTATTTGTGGAAAAGTAGAAAAAGAGTTCTCTAAAGTAATGAAATCTGAAAAAATTGATGGAGTTATTTTCGATCCGCCAAGAAAAGGGATTGATGAAAAAGTACTAAATGTTTTAAAAGAAAACAGGGTTCCATCATTAGTTTATATATCTTGTAATCCTTCAACGTTTGCTAGAGATGCTAAAATTCTAGATGATTTAGGATATAAATTAGAAAAAATAGCATCAGTAGACATGTTTAGTCAAACACATCATATTGAAGTTGTTGCTAAATTTGTAGATAAGAAATAAATACAAATATTGATTTTTTGAAAAAGCAAGTTATAATATAAATGATTTACTTAGATATTATATAAGAAGGAGTCAAAAATGAGTGTGAAAAAAATTAGGAAAGCTGTCATTCCAGCAGCTGGATTAGGAACAAGAGTGCTACCAGCAACAAAAGCACAACCAAAAGAAATGTTAGTAATAGTAGATAAGCCAGCATTGCAGTATTTAGTTGAGGAATTGGTTGAATCTGGAATTGAAGAAATACTTATTGTTACAGGAAGAAACAAAGCATCAATTGAAAATCACTTTGACTATTCATATGAATTAGAAAAGACACTTGAAGAAACAGGTAAAATGGAACTTTTAAAAGTTGTTCAAGATATATCAAAATTATCAAATATTTATTATGTAAGACAAAAAAAACCATTAGGGTTAGGGCATGCAATAAGTTGTGCTGAAGCATTCATAGGAGATGAACCATTTGTTGTTGTATTAGGTGATGATATTATGCATACAGAGGTGGATCAATTGAGAGTTTCAAAACAATTAATTGATAAATATTATGAACTTGGTGGTGGGAATATATTAGGTGTGCAGCAAGTTCCAAAGGAAGACACAAATAAATATGGGATAATAAAGCCACTTAATAGAATTGACGATCGAACAATTGAAGTTGAAGACTTTATTGAAAAGCCAAAAGTTGAAGAAGCGCCAAGCAACTATGCTGCATTAGGGAGATATGTATTAGAACCGGGAATATTTAAATATTTAAGAAATTTAAAACCTGGAGCAGGTGGAGAAATACAATTAACAGATGCTATAATAGAAATGGCAAAAGAAAATGGAAAACTTTATGCATATGACTTTGATGCACTAAGATATGATACAGGGGATAAATTTGGTATGTTTAAAGCAAATTTTGAGTTTGCAGTAAGACATCCAGAGTTAAAAGAGAAAGTAAAAGAATACCTCGATTTATGGTTTGAAAAAAACAAATAAAACATATAAAATAAGAAGAAGAGAGACTATCAAAATATTATTGATAGTCTCTTTTTAAAATAAAATTAAAATAAAGTACGCCAAAAAACATAAACTCAGAAAATTATAACTTACAACCCAACAAATAAGCATTATATACGAAATAATTATTGATAACTGTTCAAAAAATAACAATAGCGTATAATTAAAATCAATAGAAATTAATTAGATATGATGTGAACAAATTAGAAGGAGGAGAATTGGGATATAAGTTAAATAATGAAAGTTCTATGAGTTATGAAGATGTAAAAATAATAGAAGAATTAATTGAGAGAAAAATTATACTTACTGAAAGACTTATGAGAAAAATTGGAATAAGTAAAGAATCTCTTTTATATCGCATTCAGAAGATAAATTCTTCTCTACTACATAATGAGGATGATAAAATAGAAATATATGATGACAAATTCTTGTATTTGAGAATTGAAGAAACATCAAAATTAACACAAGAAACACAAAAAATAAAAAGAACCTCTAAAGAATTAAGAAAAGAAACTATACTAATACAACTTTTGTTTTCTGATGAAATTTTAAATTTAAATGAATTAACTTCCTTTTTTTCTGTTGTAAGAAACACAGTTAAATCAGATGTAGATGAAGTTTTTGCTGATAATAATATAAATAAATTTGATTATGAGCAGTCCAACTCTAAAATTCAATATATAAATAAAAAAATACCAGATCACAAAAAAATAAAAGAAAAATTAGTGGAAAAATATATCTTCAGTTATATTAATGGAACAGAGGACATGTATATAAGAAGAATAGTAAATTTATTGAATGAAGAGTTAAAAATTTTCCATAAAAGCTATTTAAATATGGCAGTTAGGCATACTCTTGAAGAAACTTATAATGAATTGAGATATTATGATTACAATAAACTGATGGCAAAAATTGTGTTAATGATATCTAGTAAAAAAGGAAAAGAGAAAAGAAGAGGCTTGGAAATAAGAGAAAGTCATCTTATGGATGAAACAAATGTAGCACATCAACTTAAAAAAATAGAAAAAAAAGAAGAAGTATTTTTTACATCAAGGGAAAAAAATGAAATAATGAGGTTTATAAGTAAAGCAAATATTGGGTTAGTTGATAGTGGTAGTGCTGAATATCAGGTTTCAGATGATCTCATAGACTACAACACAGGAAAAGACACATTAAATAATGTCCTATTTATAAGGGATGTAAGGGATAAAGATTTTGAAAATATTTTACTGAAAATTATGCAAAAATATAATATTAAAAATTTCAATGTTATGTCCTTTCTAGAATATTTTAATAGTAAAATATTTGGAAATATTGATTGTATTATTTTTATTACTGAAAATGATGATTTTAATGATATAGGAAAAAATAGTGCAGTTAAAATATTAATAAATCTAAAAAATTATGAAAATGATATTCAAGCACTTGAGGTTATAAAAAAAATCAAGGGATAGGGGAGATGTTTGAATATGAGTGGTGAAGGTATGAAGTCTTTTGCTTTTAATATTAACAATAAAAAAGTAAAAGTAAATTGTATCGTCAATAAGTTACTAGAAGACAAAGAAATTATTGTGACAAAATTGGATAGAGAAAATGGAGAGTTAGAGATATTAATTGAAAGTATAAAAAACAATAATATTGATCTAGATTTTCAAGATTTTGTTGATGAAGTGATGGAAGAGATAAAACAGTATAATACATTGAATTCTAGCAATAAAGAAATAGATATATTAGACATATTTGAGAATAAAAAATAAAATTTTAAAAAATTAAAGTAATAATAAATACTTCTTCGGAGTGTGCTAATTTGCAGTTGGCACACTTTTATTTTATACACGCTATTGACAAATAGTTTTTTTAAAATCTAATTACGATTGTAGTTTAATAGAAAATTATGTAGTATAATAATGGAAAGAAAAAATATAAAAAATATGGGAGAGTGAATTAATATGAGTAATTCAGTAATGCCAAACGGATTCCTTTGGGGTGGAGCAACTGCTGCAAACCAATGTGAAGGAGCGTACAATGAAGGTGGAAAAGGATTAAGTGTGCAAGATGTAACACCTCATGGAATTATGACTCCAAGAACGGAAAAACCAACAGAAGATAATATGAAATTGATTGCAATTGATTTTTATCATAGATATAAGGAAGATATTAAGCTGTTTGCAGAAATGGGATTTAAAGTATTTAGAATATCAATTGCGTGGAGTAGAATATTTCCAAAAGGTAATGAAACCGAGCCGAATGAAGAAGGGCTACAATTTTATGACAATGTATTTGATGAATGTGCTAAATATGGAATAGAGCCATTAGTTACACTATCTCATTATGAGACGCCATTATACTTAGCAGAACAATATAACGGTTGGATAAGCCGTGAATTAATAGGATTTTACACAAAATATGCAACAACAGTATTCAAAAGATACAAGAATAAAGTGAAATATTGGCTTACATTCAATGAAATAAACTCTATTTTACATGAACCATTTATGAGCGGTGGAATAAACACACCTAAAGATAAGTTATCGAAATCAGATTTGTTTCAGGCAGTTCATCATGAGCTTGTTGCAAGCGCAATGGCAGTTAAAGTAGGACATGAAATAAATCCAGAATTTAAAATAGGTTGCATGATACTAAGTATGCCAATATATCCACTTTCACCAGATCCTAATGATATAATTAGAACAATGGAAAAAGATCATATGAATTTATTTTTTGGAGATGTTCATGTTAGAGGAGTTTATCCTAAATATATGAATAGATATTTCGAGGAGAATAATATAGTTATTGAAAAGACAGAAGAAGATCTTGAGATATTAAAAAATGTAGTTGATTTCATATCATTTAGTTATTATCTTAGTATTTGTGAAACAGCAGATCCAAGCAAGCAAATAAAAGGAAAAGGTAACCTTTTAGGAGGAGTTCCAAATCCAACATTGAAAGCAAGTGAATGGGGATGGCAAATAGATCCTCAAGGATTAAGATATGTACTTAACACATTTTATGATAGATATCAAAAACCATTATTTATAGTAGAAAATGGATTAGGTGCGGTAGATCAACTTATAACTGATGAAAATGGAAATAAAATAGTAAATGATGATTACAGAATTAACTATATGAGAGATCATTTAATGCAAGTCAAAGAAGCAGTCAAAGATGGAGTAGAAATAATGGGTTATACATCTTGGGGATGTATTGACTTAGTAAGTGCATCTACAGCAGAATTAAAGAAAAGATACGGATTTATATATGTTGATAGAAATGATGATGGAAGTGGAACTCTAGAGAGATATAGAAAAAAATCATTCTATTGGTATAAAAAAGTAATTGAAACAAATGGAGAAGTGTTGTAGAATATAGTAAAATGAAAGTACTAGGAGGATAAGTGAGAGATAAAATTTATGTTGCCTTAATTCATTACCCTGTTTACAATAAAAATGATGAAATTGTAGCAACATCAGTAACAAATTTTGATATACATGATATATCTAGAACGTGTAGAACATACGATATAAAAAAATATTTCATTGTAACACCAGTTGATGCACAAATTGAATTAACAAATAGAATAATAGGGTTTTGGCAAGATGGTGAAGGAGTAGAATTCAATAAGAATAGAAACGAAGCATTTGAAAATACTCTTTTAGAGACATCAGTTGAATCAACAATTGAAAAGATTAAAGAAATAGAGGGAATAGGGCCACAAATAATAACAACATCAGCAAAAATATTTCCTAATACAGTTTCGTATGCAGAGCTTTCTGGGGAAATGTTCAACGATGAAAGACCATATTTGATACTATTTGGAACAGGTTGGGGATTGACTCAAGAAGTAATGGATTTATCATATAAAATATTAGAGCCTATAAGAGGTAAAACAAAGTATAATCACTTGTCTGTAAGAAGTGCAGTATCAATAATATTAGATAGATTAATAGGTGAAAAATAAGATTATATAGAGTACTAGAATATAGAAAATTCTAGTGCTTTTTTATAATTTGGGGGTATAATTTAGTCGAGGAGAGTGAAATATATGGAATCAGGAGAGAAAAAGTATATTATAGCTTTGGATCAAGGAACAACAAGCTCAAGAGCAATTATATTTAATAAAGATACTAAAATTATTGCAAAATCTCAACGAGAGATAACTCAAATATACCCACAATCTGGCTGGGTAGAACATGATGCTATGGAAATATGGGCAAGTCAAAGATCTGTACTAACTGAAGTTGTTGCAAAGTCTGGGATATCACTAAAAGATGTTGCGGCAATAGGAATAACAAATCAAAGAGAAACAACAATTGTTTGGGATAAAAAAACAGGGGAGCCAATATATAATGCGATAGTTTGGCAATGTAGAAGAACAGCCGAAATATGTGAAGAATTGAAAGACAGAGGACTAGAAGATTATATTAGAGAAAACACAGGATTAGTAATAGATGCTTATTTTTCTGGAACAAAAATAAAATGGATATTAGATAATGTAGAAGGTGCTAGAAAAAAAGCAGAAAATGGAGAATTACTATTTGGTACAGTAGATACATGGATTGTATGGAAACTAACAGCAGGAAAAGTTCACGTAACAGATTACACAAATGCATCTAGAACTATGTTGTATAATATTCGAGCGCTAGAATGGGATAAGAAAATGCTAAAAGAATTAGATATTCCAGAAAATATGTTACCCACTGTTAAGAACTCTAGTGAAATTTACGGAGAAACACAAATGGGATTAACTATGGGTGAAGATAAGGGAACTACTATAAAAATTTCAGGAATAGCGGGAGATCAACAAGCAGCACTATTTGGGCAAGCATGTTTTGAAAAAGGAGAAGCAAAGAATACGTATGGCACAGGGTGCTTCATGCTAATGAATATTGGAGAGAAATATATAAAGTCAAAGAATGGGTTATTGACAACAATTGCAATTGGATTAAATGGACAGGTCGAATACGCACTTGAAGGAAGTATTTTTATTGCAGGTGCAATTATTCAATGGCTAAGAGATGAAATGCAATTTTTTAAAGAAGCATCAGAATCAGAATATTTCGCTACAAAAGTTGAAGATAACGGAGATGTTTATTTAGTTCCAGCATTTGTAGGATTAGGTTCGCCGTATTGGGATATGTACGCAAGAGGCACTATAATGGGATTGACGAGAGGATCAAATAAGAACCATATAATAAGAGCGGGTCTAGAATCAATTGCATATCAAACAAAAGATTTAATAGAAGCAATGAAAGAAGACTCTGGGATTGAACTAAAAGCTCTTAGAGTAGACGGTGGAGCAGTAAAAAATAATTTTTTAATGCAGTTTCAAGCTGATATTCTTAATACAAATGTACATAGACCTGAAGTTGTTGAAACGACTGCGTTAGGGGCAGCATATTTAGCTGGTTTAGCTGTTGGATTTTGGACAGATAAAGAGAATATTAGAGAGAACTGGAAATTAGAGAAGGAATTTATGCCAAAGTTAGATTACGAATTGAGAGAAAAATATTATAGTGGGTGGAAAAAGTCAGTTGAAAGATCCAAAAATTGGATAGAGGAAAAAGATTAACTTGATAAAAGCTTTCTCCAATGCTAAAATATTATATATAAAAATCAGATATAATATAACTATATTACACAAGGGGGAAATTTGGAAAATTTAGTCAACATAGGAACAATAATAGGAACTCATCATTTAGTAGGTACTGTAAAAGTAAATTCTATTTTTCAAGAAATAGAACTAATCGTAGGTGAAAAAGTCTTAATAGAAAAAAATGATCAGAAAAGAGTACTTACAATAAAAGATGTAAGAAGACTTAATGATAGAAAACTATTAGTAAATTTTGAAGAAATAAAAGGGATAGATCAGGCGAAAGAAATTAATAATTATCAAATAAAAATTAGAAGAGACTTACTACCAGAAAGAGATAGTGAAGAATTTTATTTTACAGATTTACTTGGCTTACCGGTATATGAGGCAGATGAGAAAATTGGAGATGTCCTAGATATATTAGAAACTGCGGCACACAATATATTGATTGTTATAGATGAAGAAGGGAAAGAAGTGTTGATCCCTATGGTGGAACAATTTGTCGAAAAGGTAGATTTTGAGGCAGGAAAAATATATGTAACACTAATAGAAGGAATGAGGTAAAAAATGAAGTTTACCGTTTTAACGTTATTTCCTGAGATATTTGAGCTATATTTAGCGCAAACAATAATGCAACGCGCTAGTGAACTAGGGATTGTAGAGTACAAGATTGTAAATATAAGAGATTATAGTGGAAACAAGCATAATCAAGTAGATGATATTCCTTTTGGTGGAGGTGCTGGGATGGTATTAAAACCAGAGCCTTATTGGAATTATTTTGAACAGAAAATGGTTGAGGAGAAAGAAAAAAAAGGATATGTCATATTTGTTACTCCTCAAGGGAAACAGCTAACACATGAGAAAGTAATAGAAATATCAAATAGAGATGATGTGACAATAATTTCTGGTCGATATGAAGGTCTAGATCAAAGAGTTATTGATGAGTTTGTAGATGAAGAAATATCGATAGGGGATTACGTTCTTAGCAGTGGGGATCTACCATCACTTGTGCTAATGGATTCAGTAATAAGGATTAAAGAAGGGGTCATAAAGAAAGAATCGTTCGAAACAGATTCATTTTTCAATGGATTACTTGGTTTTCCTCAATATACAAGACCGATTGTTCAAGAAGGATACCCTGTGCCAGATGTTTTGAGAAGTGGCAATCACAAGAAAATAGATGAATATAGACATTTTAAAGCAATAGAAAAAACAGAAAAAAATAGGGAAGATTTATTAAATAAAAAGTTAGAATCAGAAGAATTTCAAAAAGAGTACAAAAAATATAAGAAACATAAGGAACAAGAGGAGAAATAAGATGATACTTGAATTAGATAATATTAAACCTAAAATACACGAAAATACTTTCATTGCTAATAGTGCGGATATTATAGGAAATGTAGAAATATTTGAGAATGTGAGTATATGGTTTGGAGCTGTTTTACGAGGGGATGTCGAAAAGATAGTTGTTGGGAAGAATAGCAATATTCAAGATAACTCAACAGTTCATACAGATTTTGGGATTCCTTGTATAATTGGTGAGAATGTTACAGTAGGTCATAATGTTGTACTACACAGTTGTAATATTTCTGATAATGTTATTGTTGGTATGGGAAGTACTATTTTAAATGGTGCAAAAATAGCAAAAAATTGTTTAGTTGGAGCAAACTCATTAGTTACTCATAAATTAGAATATGAAGAAGGGATGCTAATACTAGGTAATCCTGCAAAAATAGTTAGAATGTTAACAGACGAAGAAATAGAACATATTATAAAAAATGCTAATCACTATGTAGAAAATGCAAAGAGATATAAATAAGTAAAAAAGCTCTATCCTAAATTTAATTAGGCTTAGAGCTTTTTATTTTGGTTAAATTAGTTCATTATTTTTAATATTAATTTTTCTTGCACATCTCCAAGAATTGCTTCAATTTCAGAACGTGAAATATTTTGTACTGTAATTATATAATAATTATCTACTTTTTCAGAAATTTCAAATGGTGATTTCTCAATATTGAAATCATCAGAAACTCTTATATAGAAGTCCGCTTTGATTGTTTTATTGTCAAGTACTTTAAATATTTTTGTAGAGTTAAAGAAGTAATCAGTCATAATAACAGAATCAGTACCAATCTTAACTGCATCGGCAACAACAGCAGATGCGGTAGGATCCATTCCTGCACCACGACCATAAAATAATGTCTTTCCAGTGTACGAACCTTCTGTTTCAATAGCATTAAATACATCATCTACTTTTGCCAATATCTCATCATTTTTTACAAATGTTGGTTCTACTGAAATTTCAGCTTCATCATCCGAAATTAATTTAGAACTAGCTATTAATTTTATTGTATATCCTAGTTCAGAGGCAGCAAATATATCGATAGAAGATATATCACGAATACCGTTTAAGTACATATCTTTAAACTTTATAGATCCCCCATAAGCTAATGAAGCAAGAATGTTGATTTTATGACCAGCATCTATACCATCTACATCATATGATGGATCAGCTTCTGCATATCCTTTAGAAGATGCAAGTGCAAGTGCTTCAGAAAATTCTAATTTATCTTCCTTCATTCTTGTAAGTATATAGTTAGAAGTACCATTCATTATACCTTGAATTTCTGTAACTGTGTTAGCTACCAAACTTTCAATTAATGGTGTAATGATTGGAATTCCACCACCAACAGCAGCTTCAAATAAGAATGCAACATTATTTTCTTTTGCTACTTGGAAAAGTTCAACACCGTGTTTAGCAATTAATGCTTTGTTTGCAGTAACAACATTTTTCTTTGCTCTAAATGCATCTAGTATAATTGTCTTAGCAAGTGTTTCTCCCCCTATTAATTCTATAACAATATCAACTTCAGGATCATTTATTATTTTATTATAATCTGTAATTAGAATATTTTTATCAAAATCAAAAGAAAATTGTCTGTCTATATTCAAGTCACATGCATATTTCACTTCTAACTCACAGTTAGATTTAATCTTTATATTTTCCTTTTCAAGTGTTAACACTTTTAGTACACCTTCACCAACTGTACCAAGTCCTATTATTCCTACCTTCATTATTTTCCCCCTTCAATGTTAAAATTTAAGTTTTTGTTTTAGTTATTATACAATAAATTTGTCATGCAATGCAATTACAGCTTTATCAACATCGTCTTGACTTATAATACAAGAAACATTTATCTCTGAGCAAGAGATCATATCAATGTTTATATTATTTTCAGCTAATGTATCAAATATATCTGCTGTTGTTTCATAATGTGATTTCAAACCAACACCAATGACAGATACTTTTGCAACATTACCATCACTTAAGATGGAAGTGGCACCTATTTCCGTTTTTATTTTTTCTGAAATAGCAATTGCTTCAGGCAAGTCAGTTTTACTTACTGTAAATGATATATTATTTAATTCTTTATTTGTACTTGAACTTTGAACTATGATGTCCGTATTAATTTTAGCTTTTGCAAGAGTTGCAAAGACTTTTGCAGCAATGCCAGGTTTGTCAGGCATTCCTAATATAGTTATTTTACCTTCGTTTTTTGATGATGAAACACCAACTATTTTTGCTTTTTCCATTATTTCCTCTTCTCCTTTTACAATTGTACCTTTTGAATTATCAAATGATGATCGTAGATGTATATGAATACCATATTTTGCAGCAATTTCAACAGAACGTGGATGTAATACTTTTGCTCCAGAAGCAGCCATCTCTAGCATTTCTTGGTACGAAATCTCATTTAGTTTTTTTGAGTTCTTAACAATACGTGGATCTGCAGTGTAAACTCCATCAACGTCTGTATATATTTCAACTTCATCAGCGTTCAACGCAACACCAAGAGCAACTGCAGTAGTATCTGAGCCACCTCTTCCAAGTGTAGTAATTTCGTTATCAATTGTTATTCCTTGAAATCCGGCAAAAACAACAATTTTTCCTTCTTTTAGTCGTTCTTTGATCTTTGTGGTATCAATATTCGTTATGAGAGCCTTTGTATGGTCCGCAGTAGTGCCGAATTTTACTTGAAATGCATTATATGATATTGCGTCGCCTCCCATGTCTTTAATCGCCATAGAGAGCAAAGCAATTGATATTTGCTCGCCGGTAGTAAGTAGCATGTCAAGTTCTCTCTTATCTGGTAAATCAGTTATATCTTTTGCACGTTTCAAAAGACTATCAGTTACACCAGCAGGAGCAGAGACAACAACAACAACATCGTGACCTTCACTTCTATATTTTAGAACTCTTTTGGCAACTTCCTTTACACGTGCACCGTCTGCAACAGATGTACCTCCATATTTTTGAATAATTAATGCCATTAATACCTCCAAATTTCTAAATACTATCTAATTTTATATTTAATTTTACTATTTACAATATATAGTATATTATTTTGAGATAAATTTCAATAACTTTAATCAATATAATTGGGGATAATTGATATATATGATAAAGGTTATTCAAAAAAATAAAAAAAAAACTTTGCAAAATGTGAAAATGTTGCTATAATGATTTTAGAAACCAAGAGCAAGTGGAACAAAGTAGTGTAACAAAAAAGTAACAGTAGTTTGTAACAGAAGTTTGTTTGAGGTAACAATATTTTTAGGAGGTATCACATTGTTAGGAAAAGTTAAATGGTTTAACGACAAAAAAGGATTCGGTTTTATTTCAGGTGAGGATGGAAATGATTATTTCTTACATTTCTCAAAAATTGACAAAGACGGATTCAAAACTGTAAGCGAAGGCGAAGAAGTTAGTTTTGATGTAGAAGAAGGACCAAAAGGTCCTCAAGCAACAAACGTAATTTCAAGATAATAAAAGCGGCATATGCCGCTTTTTTATTTTATATACTATTTTTTTTATCCCATATTTCATAGACTTCAGGAAATACTTTTAATGCTCTATCTAAAATACCGTTAAGATAAGCAATTGTCAAACCATAGTTTATGATTGGAACACCTTGTTCAACACTCGACTCAATTCTATAAAGCATTTCTTTTCTATTCAACATACATCCACCACAGTGAATTACAACTTTATAATCTTTAAGATTATCTGGATAATTACGTCCATTAGAAAATTCAAATATAATATCTTCACTTATATTCTGTCTTATCCATCTAGGAATCTTAACTTTACCAATATCATCAGGTTGTTGATGATGAGTACATGACTCAGCAATAAGAACTTTGTCGCCAGCTTGTAATGTTTTAAGTGCCAATGCACCTTCAACCATAGAAAGTAAATCACCTTTATATCTCGCAAAAAGAATCGAAAATGATGTTAATAATATATCATCTGGGGTATCTGCTGAAACTTTTGAAAATACTTGAGAGTCAGTTATTACTAATTTTGGTTTTTCTTTTAAGCTTTCTAGCATCATTCGCAGTTCTCTTTCTTTACATACATGAAAGTTCACATCATTATCTAATAAATCTCTCATAATTTGCACTTGTGGCAGTATAAGACGTCCTTTAGGCATTCCAGTATCAATAGGAATAACTAGTACTACATGTTCTCCATTTTGCACAAGGTCACCTAAAATACTAGGTTCTTCAAATTCTTTAGGAGAATATTTAATTATCATATCTTTTAATTCTCGTATATTTATATTTTCTTTTGCAGAAACTTGTATATGATTATATCCTAAATTCTCAAATTGAATAGTGAGTTTTCTAATATTATCCTTAGAAATGATAGCGTCGATCTTGTTAATAACTATAATAAAAGGGATTTTTGATTTTGATAATAAATCTAAAATCTTAATATCAAAGTCATTTAATCCTGTTTCATCAACTAATATTAATGCAATATCAGTCTTTTTTATAACATCTAAAGATTTTTTTATTCTTAGCTCTCCTAGTTCACCTTCATCATCTATACCAGCAGTATCAATAAGTACAACTGGTCCTATTGGAAGAATTTCCATAGATTTATAAACAGGGTCAGTAGTAGTACCAGCAAAATCAGAGACAATTGCTAAATCTTGATTAGTAATGGCATTTATTAGGGAAGATTTCCCCATATTTCTCTTTCCAAAAATTGCTATATGTAGTCTGTTAGCACTTGGTGTTTTATTTAAGTCCATAAGATCCTCCTTATTATTATGATATAATATCATTTTTTATGTAAAAAATGAAGAGGTCAGAATTTTAAAAATGAAATGAAAGTTTTAGAAACTAATAATTCTTGAAAAAATTAACATTTTTACTTTAAAATGTTATTATTACTGTGATACAAAAACTTTTTAAAAGAGGAGAGTATAAAAATGAAAAAATTATTAATGGTGTTAGCATTAACTATAAGTGCAGCAAGTTTTTCTGCAGGAACAGCAGAAGTAAGATTAGGATTGGATATTAATCCTAAATTTAGTGGGGACTCTAAAGTAGAAGATGTAAAAACATCTTGGGAATTAGCAGCTGAGTATACTGTACCAGTTTGGGAAAATTTTGAACTTGGAGGAGGGCTTGCTTATCAAAATCATGGGAAAATAACATTTGCTAATAGCGATGTATCTTCAGAATTATATGATTCAGTACCTTTATATGTTACAGCAAAATACAAGTTTGCCAATAAATCAGAGTTTAAACCATACGCAAAAGCAAACTTAGGATATTCATTTAACATGAATGATGGTAGTTATAGTTACACATCTATTGCAGGGAATAAAGTTGACGTAGACATTACTGCAAAAAATGGACTTTATGCAGCAATTGGTGGAGGAGTTGAGTACAAAGGGTACACAGCAGACTTATCTTACCAAACAAATTATTCATCTATATCAAGAGACTTTTCAGTAGCAGGAACTACTTTTGCAACTGAAGATTTAGGAAATGTGAATTTTGGTAGAGTAACATTAGGTGTAGGTTATCAATTTGGAATGTAATTAAATATTATAATAAAAATAAGGGGGTATGATTGAACTGCACCAAAAATGTTAGACATAAAACTAACATTGGAGGTGCATTTTTTTATGAGTAAATATACATATGAATTTAAGTTGAAAATAGTAAAAGAACATTTGAATGAACATT
>ERZ650307.37-NODE-37-length-55066-cov-8.441803_pt1 | contig 55066 bp, 53 predicted proteins | sample MGYA00376243_ERZ650307 | MGnify/ENA primary metagenome ERZ650307 (study PRJEB26733, sample SAMN07839242) | wastewater metagenome | biome: urban; feature: artificial channel; material: waste water | place: USA: North Carolina | collected 2016-03-31 ... | reverse complement strand
TCGGCAAAGCATACCGCGCCCCACGGTTTCAATCCACGCCCAGCACTGAGGCTGGGCGATGCGCGTCAGATTGGCGGCGATTGCCTATTTGATACCGTAGTTTCAATCCACGCCCAGCACTGAGGCTGGGCGATGCGCAAAATGCTAGACTTTGGCAAGCATAATCAGTTGTTTCAATCCACGCCCAGCACTGAGGCTGGGCGATGCTCCGCGCACAAAACGTACTGATTACACACGATTTTTTCCCCTGTTGCCGCGAACCCATCCCCATCAACCAGCAAATAGGCATGAGCAGCCACAACCAAAACAAAAACCCCTGTAAATTCATCAGCTTATTCCCTGCGCGAAAGTAAGCGACTTTTCATGGAAGCTAGGGGTTCGCGCCTCGTGAGCTAAACCACTAGCGGTGCAGTAAAGTCGGTTGACCGGAAGTTTCCATGCTGTTTGATGTGCAAGTCAACCGGTTCAGTCAAGCGATACAAACGTAAACAATCCTCCGTGAGATTTATCTCAGCCAAAAGCCGGCTCTCCAATGATTCATATTGCATGGCGTTAATCCGGCACTCAAAAATTGACTTCTGCACCCGCTGACCAATGGATTCACACACTTTAGCCACCCGACGTAAGCGGCGGCGGCCTTCGCGGGTTTCTGTTGAAACGTCGTAACAGACAATAATTAACATGGCTAATGCACCAAAAAAGGTAAATAAGCCTCGGCCTCACCCCGCACCACACGCGCCAAAAAGCGAGACTGCAACTGAGGCAACAAACCAAGGGCTATTTTTTGATCAAGCAAAGGATGGGTTACCAACTCTTGCTTGCGCTCCTGATACGCCACAATCAAAACTTTGCGGGCCGCATCGGCAAGCTGCACAGCACCCCCAGGGCGGAGGTCAAAATCACTGGCCTTAAGTTGCCCGCGATTAACCAGGGTAAGTGCCAACCTATCGGCCAATACAGAACGAAACTCTTCCATCAAATCCAAAGCTAAGGCAGCACGCCCAGGGCGGACGGCGTGCAATAACCCTTGCTGAGGATCAAGCCCTACACTTTCTAGCCCACTCCGACAGTCATTCATCACCATGCTGTATAAAAAAGACAGCAACGCATTCATTCGATCCCGAGGAGGGCGACGGCTGCGCCCATCGGGTGCAAAATCCGCGCGTAAATCAGGGCGAACCAAATACGCCATCGCAGCAAAATAACGTCGTGCAGCTTCACCCTCAATGCCTCTAACCCTATCAAGGTCAGGAGCAACACCGAGTGCACGCAGGCTGCTGGCCAAGGCTTGTGCTGCATCACGCAATAACTGGGCATCCTCCTCTTGTCGTGCATCACGCGCCCCGCGTAACAAAACATAGCGGCTGTTGCGAAGCTTGCCCGCAATAAAAGACTTGGCCTGAGCAAGACAAAAACAAGGATTGTCTGCACTTCTGAACTGCGCTTGCCTTAGCAAGATATTGCCACTCACCGCCCCCTCCAAACGGGCTTTAAATCGGCCGTTCCTGTCCAACAACACCAAGGTTTTTCCTTCATCAGCCAACCGTGCCATGGCAGCGGGAGAAACTAAGACATCTCCAAAGCACACAACGGCACTCAGGTGATGAAGAGGTACACGCAGCTTGGTTTCACGCTCAATTTCAAAGCGTAACGTGTCGTTATCCAAGTGCAAGTAGCCAGGTAGGGTCAGATACAGCGTGTTTAGCAAGGTTTGCATCAATCCTCCGGCTCAAAAAGCTGGGCATACAATGTCTGGCGATGTGCCACCTCAGCCAATAAATGAGGCTGGCAGAGGTCAAGCAGTGAACATTCTTTGCAGCGGCTATCGTTGACCGGAGGGGGCAAGCAACCACTGCGACGCAATGCACGAATGGCAAGCGTAAGGCGTTCAACTTCCGCACAAAGCGCAGGTGTTATTTCTACTTCACGCCGTCGGTGGCTGGTTGCATGGTAAATCGCCCCCTTGGGCACAGGCTTGCCGGTCATGTGGGTCAGGCACATCGCTTGGGCAGCAAGCTGCACATCATCGTGTTGCCGTTGGCGTTTTCGACCATGCTTGTATTCAACTGGATACGGTGTGCCATCCGGTAAAAACTCGACCATATCCGCAATGCCACTTAGCCCAAGTAGGTCGTGATACAGCGGCAGCGCACGTTCTAGCCGTATACCAGAACGAACTTCATAGCCCGGAATATCAACCAAGGCATGAACAGCATTGCCACGGGCGGTGTGAAGGTTGTCAGCAAACTGCTGCTCAACATGAATCAGCGCACATTGCCGAGGACAGTAGCTGTAATGCTGCAAAGCAGACAACATAATCAGATCATCTTCTGGGGGCATCGTTGGGCTTGCTCCAGATAAAGACCCCTGCCCTCGCTTTTCGCGCCAAGCAGGGGTGGCATGGCGTTACACGCCAAAGGTCAACAGGCTAACCCCAGCAGGAAGCGGGCTAGGGTCAAGCTCAAGACGGTAGTTCTCAAACTGACGGGGCACGAGCACGCCCTCTTTGAGTACCGGCTTAATCCGCTTAAACAAGCTGTGCGCAGGGGCATTGCCTAGCGGGCTTTCATGCTGAAAAACATACAGCCCCCGCATGGTCATTTCTCCGCGTGCAGCAGAGCGGTCATGCTCAAACATATTGACCAAGGCCTCCCAAAGCAAAGCAAGATCCTCTTCGCTAAACCCTGTTTGGTTGGCCAAGTGGGCAGAGATAAATCCATGCACTTGGTACAAGCCATAAGGCACGGTGAATTTCCGTCCCATTGTCCGGTTCTCGCCTTCTTGGGCTTCGGCTTCCTTTTCTGTGGTAACCGCCATGCGGGTAATGCTGTGCTCTTGCACCACAATCGGGCTAATAGACCGCCCAAAGGTAAGCTGCACCGGCCCACGTACTTGCCCACAGTTTGTGCCCGTGGACATCACCGCACCAAAGGTACGGACATCAAAAAAATTCTGGCACATCCACTGCCGCGCTTCGCCAACCTTGTCACCCCCTTTGCGCTTCTTTTTATCCTCACCTGCCAGCAACTCCCCTGCCCCAATGGCTACATAAGCACGGTCATGTTGCTGATTGAGCACGGCTTTCTCTTTGACATAAATCTCATAGGAAGGGGTGTCGGCTTTGGCAAGCTGCACATAATTTCTGATTTTGCGTTTGAGGCAGACATCGGTCACCAGACCCAAGCCTGTTTCTGCGTCGATGCGCGGCAAATTGCCTGCGTCAGGGTCGCCATTAGGGTTGCCATCGGTCACGTCAAACAGTAAGGAAAAATCATAGCGGTGGGTCACGGCAGTCATGCGGAAGCTCCTTGGTCAGGGGTAGAAGAGGTGGTCTTTTTATAAAAATCTTGCTTTTGATGGTAGTAGCCAATCGCAAAACGTCCTTGATCCGCCATCGGTAATTGGGTCGGAAAATCAGTCATGCCATCAAGAATCTCACCGAGCAGTTTTTCGGTATTGATGGCCTCCCCTTTGTTGTCTAACTTGGCAAGGTGGTGTACCGACAGCTTTAGCAGGTTAGGAAACACCACGGCAGGATTGCTCGAAGCTGAGCCATAAAAGCGGTCACGAATCGTGCTGTTCAGCGTTCGCGCTCCGCTGGCACGTTCTTGTAGTCGCTCCAGTGCAGCAAATAGCCGCCCAAGACGATAGCTGACGTGGGGATTGGTAAGGTCTAACGACATAGAAAACTCCTCTTGAAAAGCATCCTCATTGGGATGCTGGGCACGGGCTTTGCGATTCAGACACGCTTTAATCAATGCCGCACGGGGATAGCTCACTTCACGCTCCGCACGAATCCGCCGAATAGCCGCAGTCAATAGCGTATCGGGGTAGGGACGACCCTCTAAAATGGCACGAAGGGTGTCGCCCCCCAGACTCGGCAAAATGTTTTCTGACTTTCCTTGCCCTGCTGTGCTGACTAAGAGACGAAACAGGGATAAATAAGGCGGCTCATAGGGGGCGTGGTCTAGGGCAATGTCGTTAAAGTGCTGGACAAACCGCGTTGATAATTCCGCTACGGTTGCAACATGCCAAAACCGGATTGAAATCCGGGCTGCGTTTGGAGCCAGTCCCAGTACAAAAAATCGGGTATCGTCGCCTTCTTGGTTAAGGTGGCCTTGCTGCACAGATTGATAGAGCGCAGCGACGGCACGCGTGTGTGCATCAGGGCTATCCTTACTCGGCTCACCCAGCAAATCGGCAAAGCTCCCCTCTAAAGGGGTGGCTGCCTCTGCCCAAAATACCGTCGAAGCATCCCCCACCTGCATCCGCTGGGAAGAGTCTTTACGAAGTAAGTGGTTTAGTGCTGTGGTATAGGCAAAGACCGCCTGTGGACTGATAGGCGCGTTCTCTCCCTGCCTTTTTTCTTTGCCATACGATTCAAACGACCGCTGATTAAACGACACAATGTTTGCGCCGGAAGTTTGTGCGCCCCAGACCCCTTTAATGGCGGGATGAAGACGCGCAACCTCACCATATTCCCCCGTCACCAAGCACACGCCTTTAACCATCGAGTGGGAGCTGACTTCATCACCCTCTGTTGCAGCACCTGCTTCCGCCGCTGCCATCAAATAGGCAACAACATCTGGACGCTGGCAAATCAACGCGGTATCGCTCACCAACTTAAAGCTCAAGGTCGGGTTGCTACTACACACCTCTTCCCAGCTAGGCTGCGCTGCCAATGCGGCCCAAGGAATCTCTGCCAAAAAAGCACGTACCGCCAACACGCCAACATCAGCAGCAGGAAGCTCGGCTAACCGACTAACAAAGGCGGCATGTTGCTTGGCCAAACGCTCCGGTGATTTGCTTGTCTCTGGTCGCCCCGCTGCTGCGGTCGTTGCGTATTCGGGTTCAGCTTGTGGCGCAACAGGCAGCTCCTCAGGGGGTGAATTTTTTTTATCTGGCTTGGCGGGTGCCCCCAAACCCAGCACATAGTCCGTCCCGTCCCAAAGTAAATTGGCCGCCACACCAGAGGTCTTTTTTACCCCCTGAGGCACAAGATAGCTGCGAGGGCGCGGCTTTTTTCCGACGAGTTGGCGGGTATCCTCCAAGGAAACAAGCTGTCCCGCCGCATCAATCACCAAGACAAAAGGGATTTCTTTTTGCTCAAACCCAGGTGGGGCAAGTGCCGTATCGGGGTTTTTGGATTGGCGGTCGTAATACTGCTCAAGTGCTTGCAAAATCATCCGCGCACCTCTTCGCTGTGCCAGTCAGGAATAGACACCACGCCATCCACCATCCGCGCTCTAAAGAACCGAGGTGTGGGGTTATCAGGCTGGGCGAAATCCATGTCGTAAAGCATCCAACCAAGGTCACGCGTGCCCTGCAAGCTACTGTGACAAGGTGTTGCGGCTTGGCTTGGCGCAATAAGACGAAAATCACAAGCAAATTCTCGACACCCCAAGTAAGGCTGGTTAATACACTGCCCCTTACTGGCGCGGCGACGAAACATTTCTGTGAATTTCTCTACGCTATCTTCGTGCCCTGCTTTGTCGGTCAACTTAAAGCGAGCGTGCACCCGGTACGTCACATCGCGCAGCAGCAAGCTGGCACGCTGCTGGCGGTCTTCTTCAACGTATAAACCCAACGCACCTTGTCCTTTTTTCATGGCACTGGTCACGCTATTCAGGGGGACTTTGCTGCCGACTTCGTTACGTCGCAGCGTTGTCCAGCATATTGGCGCAAGAACCTCAATACGCTCCACCTGCCAAAAAATGGCGGGCTTCCACAAAATAGACTCAAAGATGGCGCGGGCTGCCGAGGGTGTCATGACGTCGTAGCTCACACGCTCAACAGACATCTCTGGACGAGAAAAACAGGCAAAGTCACCGGTTACCTCCAATACAAAAGTTTGCATCTTTTAACCTCCCTTTCATGTTGTGCCTGCCTAAAAACAACTTCATTTTAATTTTATCTCAAAAAAATAAAAAGCCTATTAGATTTACTTAGCACCTGCCTGACTAATTCGGCTTGTGTATAGTGGCGAGCACTCGGCGCAACCTCCTTGGTGCATCGAGGTGGATTGAAACATTTTTAGTTTTTCTCACCATCATGAGCCGCCCCCAAGGCACGTCGCCTTGGGGGTTTTTTCATATAAAAACAATAAATTACAGGCACAGTGCAGTTGGTGCGATTTGAGTGTCACCCGTAATCAGCAGCCCCAAACGATCGTGATAAGTCGTGTCGTTTCTAACCACCCAGAGGTCTGGGATGATTTCTTCTAGCTCACCTGCTTTGTGCAGTGCCAAAAATTGATAGTGATAGAGCGTGACGGTAAAGCGTTGGAGCTGGCGCAAAATGTCGCGGTGTGTTTCCCCCGCGCGAATACGCGCAACAATAGAACGACTATCTCGCGCCGGTTCAGCTGGATTGGCATAGGGCACGATGACTGCGGTGCTGCCTTTTTGATCAATCAGATGGAAGCGCTCCGCAACTGTACGAAACTGGATTTGGCAGCTTCCCGCATCCTGCGTTAGGAGCGAGACAATGCCTTGCTTATCCAATCCGTCTTCACCGGCGGCGGCGTAATAATGCTTAAAATAGTCACTAAAGCGTTCGGGCTGTAGTGGTTGCTCAGGGTGGTCATACAACACCGCTTTGCACGCATCTTCACCGAATCGCAGCCACCCCTTTGGCGCAGGCGTAGGTGGCACAAAAACCACCACCCGCCCCCGATGTGCCTTGCCTTCACGGTTACAACGTCCAGCCGCTTGGGCAATAGAATCCAGCCCCGCCAGTGCGCGATACACCACAGGAAAATCCACATCCACCCCAGCCTCAATTAGCTGGGTGCTCACGACCCGTACAGGCTGACCCGCTTTTAGCTTGGCTTTAATGTCGGCAATCACCCCGCTACGGTGCTCGCCGCACATCAAGGCAGACAAATGAATGGTGTCTTTGGGTAAGTGCTGATACAGGCTCAGGCAATCTTGTCGGGTATTGACAATGGCCAACACGCAGGGATGCTGCTCAATATCAGCGGCAAGGCTTGCCCAGTCTTCGGCCTCGTTAAAATGAGCCGGCAAGGTAACGTCCACCCGCTCCAGTGCGGCATAGAGTGCGGGGACATCTGCAATAATTTCGGTGGACTCATCCAGGCCTTGTAACAGCGACCGGCCAAAACTGTCCTTGCGACTGCCCAATGCAGGCTGAGTGGCCGTACAGAGCACAAAAGTCACGCCGTAATGCGTCACCAATAGCCGCATGGTTGCCAAAATAGGCTGGAGAAATTCAGGCGGAAGAAGCTGGGCTTCGTCCAAAATAATGACGCTATTCACCAGCCGGTGCAGCTTGCGGCAGCGGCTCGTACGGGCAGCAAAAAGAGACTCAAAAAGCTGAACATTGGTGGTCACAATCAGGGAGGCATCCCAATTCTCGGCAGCAAGGCGAGAATTTCGGGTTTCTCGCTCCGGCGAGGGGTCGAAGTTGCTGTGATGCTCTAGCACAGCCTCCGCGCCCAACGCTTGGCGAAACACATCCGCTGTTTGTTCAATAATGCTGGTATAGGGAATGGCGTAAATAACGCGCTGCTTGCCATGCTGCATGGCATGTGTCAGCGCAAAGGCGAGGCTGGACAAGGTTTTGCCGCCCCCCGTCGGTACGGTAAGGGTGTAAATACCCGAAGACCCTTGGGCTTTATCACGGCATTGCTGCAAAACATCTGCGCGTAATGTATTGACAGGAGAGGGATCGGCATTGGCAGATTTGGCTGCCATGTATGCATTCAAACGGTCACGTAGTTCAGCAAGTGGCACAGGCGCAAGCCGTTGCGCGGCCTTGTCAGGCTGCATATATTTTTCTGTATCCAGAAAATCCGCATCGACTAGACATGAAAACAATAAGCGTATCCAAAGGTGTAGCCCTGCACTGCCGCCAAAGCGTGCGCCCTCTAACGCAGGCTTGTCCCCTGCCAAAATAGCGGGCGGAATGGCTTCAGCCAGAGCCTGTGCCAAGAGGCTTTTTTCGCCCTCACCACCGTCTTTTAACCGTGACGCAAGTGCCGCCGCCCCGCCCTCCTCTGCTGACCAATCTGGCAGCCCCGCATGGTGCCCTGCGATCAAATACGCCAGAGGTCTGCCCAGCACGCCAAACTGCTGAATGGCATATAACGCACCCGCCGTAGAGTGATTGACCTTGTTGGGGACGGTATCCACCAAATGGGCTTCGTAACCACTTTTGCCTCGGATGTATTTTTGAAAGTCAGCAGAATACTTTCCTAAGTCATGCCAACGCCCTGCTAGTTCAGCCCAATTTTCCATCCACTCAGGCGAAAAACCTGAGGCCAACCTCGCGACCTCAAGGAGATGCGTCTGTAGCAAATGAGGGGGGTCTTGCGAATTAAGAGGGGCATGAGCAATGGCATCCACGTCAGTCTTCTTTAGTTGTTATTAAACCGTTATGAATTGTATATCATAACCAAAGACTTAACGTTTAATGCAAAACAACAAAAACACCACATTTGAGCCAATTTCACTCTAACGATCACAAGCGTAAGCCAAGGCGAAATGCGCAAAAAAGCACCGTTGGGACTGAATCTACACTCATGTTTTTGGGGTGTTTCAACGCGAATTGATCCGATCCTCACCGCGCGTCAACAGCTTCGCCACCATCAATCTGACAGGGTTTAGCGGTATCATGGCGGCATGGGCAAACTCACCCCGCGACCAGCGGATTTCAGATTGCCCAGTTTAATGCTTTTTGCCCGCACCCCGCGTGTCGGGCTCTTTACTTCGGAGACGTTGCCATGCGCCAAATGGGTCTAGCCCTTGCTTTCGCGCTACTCCTTGCCAGCTGCGGTTTTAGAGGGGCATTGGTGCTGCCTGATGCTGCCCACCCCAGCCCCTCCGCTTCCGACTCTCTCAGAACGGGTTCGAATTCTGCGAGACTCGGGTGATCCTGCGTTGAAATTCGTAAAAACATGCGTGTGGATTCAGTTCCAACGCCACTTTTTTTTCCGAATTTCGCCTTGGCTGACCCGTCGTTCGCTAGACTTCGAACACGTTCTCAAAAAAATAGGATTTTTCTGCTATGACTTCGCACTTTGCTTACCACGAGCGCACCCTTTGCGCTGACCGCGTCCCCCTGACCCACATTGCCGAGCACGTCGGCACCCCCTGCTTTGTCTACAGCGAAACCGCCCTGACCGAAGCATGGCAAAACTACGCCACCGCGTTTGCGGGGCAAGACCACTTGGCCTGCTTTGCGCTGAAAGCCAACTCCAATCTTTCCATCATCCAGCACTTTGCACGGCTGGGTGCAGGCTTCGACATTGTGTCGGGGGGGGAACTGCAGCGCGTTTTGGCGGCAGGGGGCGAGGCCGGCAAGGTGCTGTTTTCTGGTGTGGGCAAAAGCGAGGCAGAAATCCGCTTGGCCTTGGACGCGGGCATTTTGTGCTTTAACGTGGAATCGGTGAACGAGCTGGCACGGCTCAACCGCATTGCCGGCGAGATGGGCAAAAAAGCCCCCATCAGCCTGCGCGTCAACCCCAATGTCGATGCCAAAACCCACCCCTATATTTCCACAGGGCTGAAAGACAACAAGTTTGGCATTGCCCACGCCGAAGCGCGGGCGGCGTATCGCCACGCGGCCAGCTTGCCCCACCTGAATATTGTCGGGATTGACTGCCACATTGGCAGCCAACTGATAGACCTCTCCCCCTTGGTCGATGCCCTCGACCGCCTGCTGGGGCTGATTGACGATTTGACCGCCGATGGCATCGTGCTCCACCACATCGACATCGGGGGCGGCGTGGGGATTTGCTACCGCGACGAAGCCACGCCCGATTTGGCCAGTTATGCCGAAGCCGTCCGCAGCCGCTTGGCAGGACGAGGGCTGAAGCTGCTGATGGAGCCTGGCCGCTCCTTGGTCGGCAACGCGGGGCTGTTGCTGACCCGTGTCGAATACCTCAAACAGGGCGAAGACAAGGGCTTTGCTGTGGTCGATGCGGCGATGAATGACTTGATGCGCCCCGCGCTTTACGACGCATGGCACGAGATTGTGCCGGTGGTACAAACCGAAGGCTTGCCGCACCGTGTGGATGTGGTCGGCCCCATCTGCGAATCCAGCGATTTCCTCGGCAAAGACCGCGAGCTGGTCACCGAAGAAGGGGGCTTGCTGGCCGTGATGTCGGCAGGGGCGTATGGCGCGACCATGAGCTCCAACTACAACACCCGCCCCCGTGCCGCCGAAGTGCTGGTGTCCGGCGACACCTTCCGCCTGATTCGCCAACGCGATACCTTCGCCCAACAAATCGCCAACGAGTGCGATTTACTCACCAAAGGTTAAGCCATGTCCTTTCCTGCTCTCGTCATCCGCGAAGCCCACCTTGACGATGCCCACGATGCCGAAGCCGTGGTGAAGCTGGTAGACAGCTACGCCAGCGACATTATCGGCGGGGGCAAACACCTGCCCCCCGAGGTTAAAGAACGGCTGATTCCCGCGCTGATGGCGCATCCGTCTAAGCTGATTTTTTTGGCGTATAAGGGCGAAGAGGCCGTCGGGCTGGCCCTGTGCTTTATCGGTTTTTCCAGCTTCCAAGCCCGCCCCTTGCTCAACATCCACGACCTTGCCGTGCTGCCAGACCACCGAGGCGGCAATATCGGCCAGCGGCTGATTGAAGCCGTCGCCGTGCGAGGCCGCGAAATCGGCTGCTGCAAAATGACGCTTGAAGTCCGGCCAGACAACGAGCCCGGCTTGGCATTGTATAAAAAGACAGGGTTTTCTCGCTCCATGCTGGGCAACTACCCCTACTGGATGATGGAAAAGGGGCTGTAACCATGACGATGGCCCCCGCAGCCTGCGAGCTGTGCGCCACGGAGGGCGGCGAACTGCTCTACCGCGATGCCAAGCTCCGCATTGTGTTGGTGGACGAACCAGATTACCCCGGCTTTTGTCGGGTGATTTGGCACGCCCACGTCAAAGAAATGACCGACCTGCCTGCCGTGGATCGCTATTACCTGCTGACCACCGTCCTGCAGGTCGAAGCCTTGCTGCGCGAGGTGTTGCGGCCTGACAAAATCAACCTTGCCAGCTTGGGCAATATGACCCCCCATCTGCATTGGCACGTTATCCCCCGCTTTAACCAAGACCGGCACTTTCCCGCGCCGGTCTGGGTCACGCCAACCCGTGCGGCCTCTGCCCCGCAAGCCCTCCCCGCTGATTTGGCGGCGGTACTGCGCGAGCGGCTGAAAACCTTGCACCATTGACCCACGCCGCACCCCCACCCCACCGCTTCGCTGCCTTTTGGGCGGAGACACGCGCCCTGCTGGCCTTGGCTTTGCCGATGATGGTGGCGCAAATCGCCCAAACCGCCACCGGCTTTGTCGATACGGTGATGGCAGGGCAGGTGGGCGCGGAGGATTTAGCGGCGGTGTCCATCGGCACGTCTATTTTGCTCACCGTCTTTTTGACGCTCTCTGGTGTGGTGATGGCGGTCAATCCGCTGGTATCGCAGCAGTTTGGCGCGGGCGAGCATCAAGCCATTGGTGCCACCGTGCGCCAAGGGCTCTGGACAGGGTTAGGGCTGGGGCTGCTGGGCGTAGGGCTGATGTTTGCTGCCCAGCAAGGGGTGTCGGCATGGATGACGCTCGACCCCGCTGTCGAAGCCAAAACCCACAGCTACCTGACCGGCGCCACGCTGGGTGTACCGGCGATTGTGCTGTATCGGGTGCTTCATGCTTACTCGTCGAGTGTCAACCGGACTCGCCCGATTATGGTGATTAGCGTGTTGGCCTTGCTGCTGAATATTCCGCTCAATAGCGTGCTGATTTACGGGCAGTTTGGCTTGCCAGCCTTGGGGGGCGCGGGCTGCGGCTGGGCAACGGGCATCGTATTTTGGTTTAGCTTGCTGGCCTTGGCGGGCTGGACGTATTGGCATCCGGCGTATCAGTCCTTTGCCGTGTGGTCGCGCTGGACAGGACCACACTGGGCACAGCAACGCACCTTGCTACGCTTGGGCTTGCCGATTGCCCTCTCGTATTTTGTCGAGGTCAGCGCGTTTACCTCGGTCGCGCTGCTGATTGCCAATTTGGGGGCAAAAGTAGTGGCGGGGCATCAGGTGGTGATTAGCTTTACCAGTGTGCTGTATATGGTGCCACTGAGCCTGTCCGTGGCCTTGTCGGTGCGGGTGGGGCAGGCCGTCGGCGCGGGGGATTATCGGGCGGCGCGGTTTAACAGCCATGTCGGCTTGGCGGTAGGCGGGGTGACGGCATTGCTGTCGTCGCTGCTGGTATTTTGGCTACGCGTGCCGATTGCCGCCATCTACACCCCCGACCCCGATGTGATTGCACTGGCGGCGGGCTTGCTGGTGTTTGCGGCGGTGTTTCAATTGGCCGATGCGGCACAGGTGATTGCCTCGGGGGCGTTGCGCGGCTACAAAATCACCACTGCCCCGATGCTGATTCACACCCTGTCGTTTTGGGGGATTGGGCTGGGCTTGGGGCTGTGGTTGGGCTTGGGACAGGGCACCTTGCCCTTGGGCTACGGCACCCGCCCGCTGGGGGCGGCAGGCTTTTGGTGGGCACTGACCCTGAGCTTGGTGCTGGCGGCGGTCTTGTTGGTGGTCTTGCTGGCAAAAGAAAGCCGCCGAGGGGTTCGGCGGCAAATCCTGCTGGCTGAAGGGGGCGCGCGGGGCGAACTGGCCACCCTGCGGAGAGGCAAACCCTAGCCCTGATGGCGTACCAGTAGCACCGGCATGGTCGATTTTTTGACAATCCCTTCGGCGACGCTGCCCATGAGCAAGTGCATCAACCCCGAGAAGCCGTGCGTGCCCATCACCACCAAATCGGCATGGAAAGCTTCGGCATCGGTCACCAGCACCTCGGCGATTTTGTCGCCCCAGCTTTCGAGTAGGCCGTTTTCACTGGGCACACCGGCTTCTTCTGCCGCGCTAACGGCGGTTTGGAGCACTTTTTCGCCGGCGGTTTTGATGGTCTTTTGGAGGTCGGCGGCATCTAGGAACTCGGTGCCGCCCCAGCCAAATTGCGCCAAATCGACCACATGCACCAAGCGCACCGTCGCTTGGGTGAGCTTGGCCAAACGCAGCGCCTCGCCAAGGGCGTAGCGTGAGGTCGCGCTATCGTCTACCGGAACAAAAATACGTTGATACATCTGGCATCCTCCTGTTGATTTGCGGGTATGCGGCGCATACACTCGCAGCTAACCTTCACGCTTTACTTTTAGCATATTTACCGGAGTTTTGTATTTGGCACGCATCAAACTCACCCTTCCTGACCACTGTGATTTTGAAACTCAACTCACCGTGCGCATCAGCGAAATCAACTACGGCGGACACCTCGGCAACGATGCGGTGTTGTCCTTGGCTCACGAAGCACGGGTGCAATTCTTCAACAGTCTAGGCTACACCGAGTTTGACGTGGCGGGCAGTGGCATCGTCTTGGCCGATGCGGTCGTGGTATACCGCGCTGAAGCTTTTCACGGCAACACCCTGACCGCACGGCTGGCCGCCGATGACTTTAACCCCTATGGCTTTGACCTGTTTTACCAGCTGACCAACGCCGCTGATGGCCGCGAAGTGGCGCGTATCAAAACAGGCATCGTGTTCTTTAACTACACGACACGCGCCATTGCCCCGATTCCTGCGCCTTTTTTGGCCAGCTTAGGGCGCACCCCATCGACAGAGGAAACCCCTGCATGAAGCGTTACACCGAAAACAGCCCCCAAGCCATTAGCCGTATTTTGTCGATGTTTATGATTGGCGATGGCATGATGGATCCCCGCGAGCTCGAAAGTTTTGAACGGCTCGGTTTGTTTGAGCTGCTCAAGCTTACGCCCAAGGCTTTTTGGGACATCTTCCATGACTATTGCGACGACCTGACCGACGAAGCCAGCGATGCCGAAGGGCGCATCCACCCGCTTGAGAAGACCTTGGTCGATGGCTTGCTGGCCGATATTACCGACCACCGCACCCGCCTACTGACCTGCGCCATCGCGCTTGACCTGTGCAAGTCAGACGAAGAAATCAGCGAGCCGGAAATGGCCTTGCTGCAACACATGATGAAAACGTGGGACATCACGCTGGACAGTCTAGAGCGCGAGTTCTTGGCGCAATAAGAGCCCGTCAAAGTCTGCGAGACTCGGGTGATCCTGCGTTGAAATTCGGAAAAAACATGCGTGCTAATTCAAGCCCAACGCCGCTTTTTTTCCGAATTCTGCCTTGGCTGACCCTTCGTTCGCGAGACTTTGAGCCCGTACCAAGCCCTGTTTCCCGCCGCTTGACCGGCGCAAAAAAGCCAACTCTGGTCGCATTTTGGCGGATAGATCTGGCTTTTTTTGTGGGGGCTGGCTGACCCACCCCGCGCCCCCATATTTTGCTGTGTATCTCCGAAAGGCTGAGTATGTCCCCCCGCCCCCCTTACGCCCTCGCTCTACTCTTGGCCTTGCTGCTCCCCGCCACCGTCGCGGCGCAGGGTGAAGGCAACACCATTACCCTTGAGCGCGACCGCGCCTTGGACCTGTATGTGCTGCTGAAGTCCCAGCTCAACAAAATGCCAGGGCTACGCACCGATGGAGTGGTGCTGACGCAAAGTTATGTGCTGGATAAGCTGAAGGAAAAACTCAACACTGACGGGGTGGAAGTCACCGGTCTGCAGCTCACCCCTGCCCAAGGGGTGATTACCCTCAACACCAGCCGAGGCATCACCGCCAAACACACCGTAGCTTTTCAGTTTTTGCCGGTCGATTGGCCCAACCGCACGGTACACATTCGCTTTAGCCAAAAAAGTGAGGCGCTGAGCGAGACGCTGTTGGGGCAACTGTTGGGCACGTTGGCGATTGGGGCGTTTGAAAGCGCGACCGGCAAAACGGGGCTGAACAACCTGACCGAGAAACGCCCCTACGTCAGCATTCAGGGCGATGTGCTCTCGGTGCGGCTGGACCAAGCCCCTTCCCTCGCCCCCTATCTCAACAGCCAAATCATGGGCTACAAGCCATTTGATTTTGTCGGCATTAAGCGGCTCAGCACCGAGCAAGACCAGCTCCGCGTGGTGCTTGCCCTGCAAAAGTCTGCGCCTTAAGAACCTGTTTACAGTCGGCGAGACTCGGGTAATCCTGCATTGAAATGCACAAAAAACGGTGTGTGGATTCAGTCTCAACGGCGTTTTTTTCTAAATTTCGCCTTGGCAACCCCTGCGCCATTGAGATCGTAAACATGCTCTTAGCCCGACCCCACGCCCCCTTTTTTCTGCTGTCACGAAAGCCACCATGAATCCTTTTTTTCACGACTTCACCCCAGATGATGCCCTCGCTTTGGCTGACCTGAGCCGCCACCTTTACGAACTCCGCGAAGCCCGCAAATCTTTGCTGGCACAGGCGCAATGTCCCGATGCCGAGGCACTGCTTGCCGCGATTGAAGCCGGTACACTGCCCGACACCGCCCGCGAAGCCCACCGCGTGGTGCTGGCAATAGAAGCTGAAATGGTCGAGGTACGCACCGCCATGCAAGCTGCCTTGGCACAGGCCAAGTTAGGCGACCCTGAGTGGTCGTAGAGCCTGAGTCGCCGCCAACCGCTAACCCACCTTCAACGCCCCCCGCGTGATGACGTTCTCGGCGCAAGCTCGTCCATCAGCCGCTGAAAAAAGGCCAAGCGGTCAGGGGTCGCCTCACCGGCTTGGGTGGCGGCAATCAAGGCGCAGCTTGGCTCCACACGGTGGGTGCAATTGTGAAAGCGACACTTGCCCACCAAGCCGCGAAACTCGGGGAAGTCGTAAATCAAATCGGCCGCGACCAAATGATGCAACCCAAACTCTTGCAAGCCGGGGGAATCAATCAGGTGGCTGTCGGCATCAAGGTCGTAGAGCTCGGCGTGGGTGGTGGTATGCCGCCCCGAGTCCAAGGCCACAGAAATCTCCCCCACTCTGGCGCGGGCTTCGGGCAACAGGGCATTGGTCAGGGTCGATTTGCCCATGCCTGATTGCCCGACCAATACGCTGGTATGCCCCGCCAAATAAGGGCGCAAAGGGGCAATGTCGGTGGTGGCAGACAGCATCAGCACGCGGTAGCCCAAGGCTTCCCACGCTTTGAGCCGCTCTCTGGCTTCTGCGGCTTCGGGCAAGTCTGATTTGTTCAGGGCAATCAACACGGCAATCCCAGCGGCTTCTGCGGCCACCAGACAGCGGTTTAACAGCATTTCGCTAAAAGTCGGCACCGGCGCGAGCACAATCACCAGCTGGGTGACGTTGGCGGCAATCAGCTTGCTGCGAAAGGCATCGGAACGATAAAGCAAAGATTGGCGCGGCAAGGTGGCTTCAATCACCGCTTGTTCGGTGTTCTGGGGGGTAAGCTCTACACGGTCACCGCAGGCAAAATTGGTTTTTTTACCCCGTGTGGTGCAGTCATACACAGTGCCATCGAGGCATTTGACGACATAACGCCGTCCGTAACTTTTTACGATTTGGCCAGTCTGGCGAGCTGTCATGCAGGGGGGCTTTCAGGGAAAGAGTGCAGCGAAGGGGTGGGGACGTGTGACGATGTGGGGCGAACAATGAGACAATCCGCCCATTCTTTTTTCTTTCTGCGGAACGGCAAATTATGGCACAGGATCAAAACAACCTCATCTGGCTGGACATGGAAATGACCGGTCTGAATCCCGACACCGACAAAATCATCGAAATGGCCGTGGTGATTACCGATAGCCAGCTCAATATGGTCGCCGAATCGCCGGTTTTTGTGGTGCATCAAAGCGACGAAGTGATTGCCGGCATGGATGCGTGGAATACCAGCACCCACACCCGCTCTGGCTTAATTGCCAAGGTGCGTGCCTCGACCCTAGACGAAGCCGCCGCCGAAGCCGCCATGTTGGCCTTTTTGCAAACCTACACGCCCAAGCGGGTTTCGCCGATGTGCGGCAACTCGATTTGCCAAGACCGCCGGTTTATGGCGCGTTGGATGCCGACGCTGGAAGAACACTTCCACTACCGCAATTTGGATGTGTCCACACTCAAAGAGCTGGTCAAACGCTGGCGGCCCGAGCTGGCCAAAGGCCTGACCAAGCACGGTAAGCACGAAGCCTTGGCTGACATCTACGAGTCTATCGAAGAAATGAAGTATTACCGCCAGCATTTTATTCGTGATACTGCAGAAGCTTAATCAACGATAACAGCCTGTTTATACGTTATTTAAAGGGCGCAGAGGCATTTTCGCGCCCTTATTCTTCTTTTCTGATACACCTTGCTGGCTGGGCAGAGGCAAGGTCTGGGTGACACTAAACCATGATGCCCTTCGAAATTTTTATCGGCTTGCGCTACCTTCGCGCCAAACGCCGCAATAGCTTTATCTCGTTTATCTCCCTGATTTCCATTGTCGGCATCGCGCTGGGCGTGGCCGCCCTGATTATTGTCTTGTCGGTGATGAATGGCTTCCAAACCGAAATTCGCGGGCGGATTTTGGGCGTGGCTTCGCATATCGAAATCACGGGGCTGAACAACGCCCTCCACGACTGGCCTCTGGCACTGCAAGCGGCGCAGCGGGATAAGCGCGTGGTGGCGGCAGCACCGTATGTCACCGCACAAGGGCTGCTCTCCACGGGGGGCACGGTGCGCGGGGTGATGGTGCGCGGCATTGACCCCGCCCAAGAAGCCAAAGTCGTCAGCATCGGCGACAAAATGCTGACCGGTGCGCTGACCGACTTGCACGCGGGGGAGTGGGGCATGGTGCTGGGGGTTCAGCTGGCGCGGCAACTGGGCGTGGGGCGCGGCGATAAAGTCACGCTGATTACGCCACAGGGGCAAATTACCCCCGCAGGGATGTTGCCCCGCCTTAAGCAATTTACCGTGGTCGGGGTGTTTAAAGTCGATATGTTCGAATACGACGCATCGCTGGCCATGATTCAGCAGCGCGATGCCCAAACCTTGTTCCGCCTCGGCGACAGCGTGTCGGGCGTACGGCTAAAGCTGCAAGACTTGCTGGCCGCGCCAGCGGTCAAACAAGCCTTGGTGCAGCAGTTGCCGCCGTCGATGTATATCGCCGACTGGACCGAGCAACACGCCAACTATTTCCGCGCGGTGCAAATCGAAAAACGCATGATGTTTATCATCCTGACCCTGATTGTGGCGGTGGCCGCGTTTAATCTGGTGTCCACCTTGGTGATGACCGTGACCGATAAGCAAGCCGACATTGCCATTTTGCGGACGCTGGGCGCGTCACCGCGTTCCATCATGGCGATTTTTATGGTGCAGGGCACGCTGTCTGGGGTCATCGGCACCCTGGCAGGGGTGGCCAGTGGCGTGCTGGTCGCGCTGAATCTGGGCGAGATTGTCTCGTCTGCCGAGCACGCGCTGGGGGTGAAAATCTTGTCGTCTGAAGTGTATTTAATCGACCGCCTGCCTTCGGATGTGGTGGCCGGAGACGTATTGACCATCACCCTGATTTCCCTGCTGCTGGCCTTGCTGGCGACGCTCTACCCAAGCTGGCGTGCCTCGCGCACCCAGCCTGCCGAGGCTTTGCGCTATGAATAAAACCCCACCGAATACGCCGGTACTCGAAGCCCGTGGCCTGTGCAAACGCTTTACCGAAGGCGGGCTGGATGTGCAGGTGCTGGATGCCATCAGCCTGCGCGTAGCCGTCGGCGACACCTTGGCCATTGTGGGCGCATCGGGGTCGGGCAAAAGCACCTTGCTGCACCTGTTGGGCGGGCTAGAAGCCCCCAGCAGCGGCGAAGTCTGGATGGCGGGGCAAGCCCTCGCCACCTTGTCCGAAACCGCACGCGGCACGCTGCGCAACCACACCCTCGGCTTTGTTTACCAGTTCCACCACCTGCTGCCCGAATTTACCGCCCTCGAAAACGTCATGATGCCGCTGCTGATTCGGCGCAGCCCCCCCGCCCACGCCCGCGAGCAAGCGGCAGAGATGCTGACCCAAGTGGGGCTGGGCAGCCGGCTACAGCATAAGCCAGGGGAACTGTCTGGCGGCGAACGGCAACGTGCCGCCTTGGCGCGGGCTTTGGTGACGCGTCCCGCCTGTTTGCTGGCCGATGAGCCGACCGGCAACCTCGACCACCACACCGCCATGCAGGTGTTTGACCTGATGCTGTCGCTGAATGCCAGCAGCGGCACCAGCGTGGTGATGGTGACCCACGACCGTGAAATGGCCGCGCGCACGGGTCGGGTATTGACGCTGACGGAAGGCCGCCTACAGGAGCAATCCCTATGCTAAACATCATCAATCCACGCGGGCTAGACCTCGAAGCCTTGTTGACCTCGCTGTCTAGCCCTGCCTCTTTAGTCGAATTGCTGTTGGGGGTGGGGCTGATTGGCGTGGCATGGGGCATGGCGCGGCTGGTGTATCACCGCTGGTATGCCGCCCACCCCGAACGGATGGCGCAATTTTTGCCGTATATGCTGCAACGGCTGGCCTTGCCTGTGCTGGCGGTGGTGCTGCTGCTGGCGGCGCAAGGCGTGTCGATTGCCACGCGGGGCGTAGCCAACCAGTGGTTTGTGTTGCTGGCCGCAGGGATGGCGTGGGGCGTGGTGACGCGGATTGTGGCGGCAGGGCTGCGCTCGGTGTTACCTGCCGGCAAGCTGGAGCAACATTCGGAACATGTGCTGGCAACCTTGCTCTGGCTGGGCTATCTGAGCTGGGCCGTCGGCATGGATGATTTTTTGGTGGACTGGCTGCAGTCGCTGTCGTTTATGGTCGGCAAAACACGGCTGACGGCGTGGGTGCTGCTCAACGGGATTTTGTGGCTCATCATCATCCTGTTTGCCTCGATGTGGGCTTCTCGCGCCATTGAGCGGCGGGTGATGGGGGTCAGCCATCTGGATATGAACTTCCGCATCGTGCTATCCAACCTCGCCCGCACCCTGCTGGTGGTGATGGGGGTGCTGGTGGCCTTGCCGGTGGTGGGGATTGATTTGTCGGTGCTCTCGGTCTTTGGTGGCGCGTTGGGCGTGGGCTTGGGCTTTGGCCTGCAAAAGGTGGCGAGCAACTATGTGTCCGGCTTTATTATTTTGCTCGAACACTCGGTGCGGATTGGCGACCGTGTGACGATTGACAACCGCACCGGCTATATCACCCAAATCACCGCCCGCTATACCGTACTCAAAGGTATGGATGGCACGGAAATGCTCGTCCCCAACGAAGCCCTGATTGCCAATACCGTGGTCAATCAATCCTACTCTGACCCCTCTTTGTGGTTTGCCCTGCCGGTGCAGGTGGCCTATGGCACCGACCTCGACCACGCCTTGGCCGTACTGGTAGAAGCCGCCAAGTCTGTGCCACGGGTGATGACCGACCCCGAGCCTTCCGCCTTTGTCGTCGCCTTTGCCGATAGCGGCATCAACCTTGAGGTCGGCATTTGGTGCGCCGACCCTGACAAGGGCTTGCTGGGGCTGAAGTCCGACGTAAACTTGGCGATTTGGCGGCGGTTTAACCAAGCGGGCATTCATATTCCCTTCCCGCAGCGCGAAGTGCGTGTGCAGCCGCCAGTGGCAGCAGCAGCCGTCGCACCCGCTGTTGCTGGCGCGGCCAACCCATGAGCACGGGCACCAAGCAGCCCCTTTCTGTGCTGGTGGTGATACACACCCCGCAGCTCGACGTATTGCTGTTGGAGCGATCCGATTACCCTGGCGCGTGGCAGTCCGTCACCGGTAGCCGCGAAGGGCAAGAAGCCTTGTCCGATACGGCTTACCGCGAAGTGGGCGAAGAAACCGGACTCGACAGCCGCCGCTACCCGCTGACCGACTGGCAGCAGGTCAACCGCTACGAAATTTATCCGCGCTGGCGACACCGTTACCCTGCCGGCGTGACCCATAATGAAGAACACGTTTTCTCTCTGTGCGTGCCTGACCGGCTGGTGGTGACCTTAGCCCCGCAAGAGCATCTCGCGGCGGTGTGGTTGCCTTATGACCGTGCGGCGGGTCAGGTCTTTTCGCCTTCCAACGCCGAAGCCTTGCGCCAGCTCCCAAGGCATTACGCCGCGCTGTAACCGCTAGGACTGTTGCCCATGTCGCTGCCACCCCTCCGCATTGCCACTTACAACATCCACAAAGGCATGAGCCCACTCAACGGGCAGGTGCGCTTGCCCGAAATCGCCCACAACCTCCAAGCCCTCGCCACCGATGTGCTGTTTCTGCAAGAGGTGCAAGGCCGCCACAGCCACCGCGCCGCCCGTTTTGGCGATTGGCCCACCGAAGCCCAGCACCATTACCTTGCCCGCCACCTGCAAGCCAACGCCACCTATGGGCTGAACTGTGCCTACGAAAGCGGCCATCATGGCAATGCGATTGTGTCGCGGTTTCCGGTGCAGCACTGGTGCAATCTTGATATTTCGGTCAATCGCTTTGAACGCCGTGGCGTGCTGCACTGCGACTTTTTGCCGCCACGCTGGTCGGTTGGCGTGACGGCACTGTGCGTCCATCTCAACCTGCTGGGGCGTGACCGCAAAAAGCAGTTTGCTGCCTTGGCCGACTATATTCGCCATGCCGTCCCCACTGGCAACGCCCTGATTGTGGCGGGGGATTTTAACGACTGGCGGGCGCACGCCAACGACCAGCTGGCGCACGCTTTGGGCTTGGTCGAAGTCCACCATGCCTTGTTTGGCCACCATGCCCGCAGCTACCCCGCCCGCCTGCCGCTGTTGTCGCTGGACCGGATTTACGTCCGAGGCTTGGCCGTCCACGAAGCCCGCGTGCTGCGCGGTTTGCCGTGGGCGCGGCTGTCTGACCATTTACCGCTGACCGCTTCTTTGCTGCCCGAAGGTTAGCCCGCCATGAGCCGTCTGCACACGTCCAACACGGTGTCGCTTTTGTGCGATGGCGCGGCGTTTTTCCCCGCGTTGCTGACCGCGCTAGACCACGCCCAGCATGAAATTCACCTTGAAACCTATATCTTCCGGATGGATGGCACAGGGCAGCGCATCGCCGAAGCCCTGATGGCGGCAGCAGCACGCGGGGTGCGGGTCTGCGTGCTGGTGGATGGCTTTGGCTCGGTGGATTTTCCAGGGGATTGGCTGACACGGCTGCGCTTGGCTGGCGTGGCTTTTTTGTTTTACCGCCCCGAACGCTTGCGCTGGTGGCCGCAGCGTAGCCGCTTGCGCCGTTTGCACCGAAAGCTGGTGGTGGTAGATGCGCGGGTGGCGTTTATCGGGGGAATTAACCTGCACGATGACCGCGACAATGCCGGCCCCAGCGATGCCGCCCGCTACGATTACGCGGTGCAGCTAGAAGGCGGGGTGGTGGCTGACATTTACCACACGATGAAGACCGTCTGGCAGCGGGTGCAGTGGTTTCAGGGCGGCGGCTGGGACGTGCCCCGTCTGGCGGTCAGCACAGCGGCGGCAGGCAAGCAGCGGGCGCGGCTGGTGGTGCGGGACAACGTGCGGTATCGGGGGGCGATAGAGCAAGCTTATCTGCGCCAAATTCAACGCGCCCGTCACCATATTGTGATTGCCAGTGCCTATTTTTTGCCCGGCTTGCGCATCCGCCATGCCCTGTGCGCGGCGGCACAGCGGGGGGTGAAGGTCGAAATTCTGCTGCAAGGACGCGTGGACCACGCCATCTTGCACTACGCCACCCGCATGTTGTATCTGGACTTTTTGCGCAGCGGCATCCAGCTTTACGAGTACCAAGCGGGGTATATGCACGCCAAAGTGGCGGTGGTGGACGGCGTGTGGGCCACGGTGGGGTCGTCAAATATTGACCCGTTTAGCCTGCTGCTGGCGCGTGAGGCCAATGTGGTGGTGCTCGACAGTGCATTTGCCCGCCAACTGGGCACACACCTTGCCAACAAAATTGCCACCACGGCCCTGCCGGTGCAGCCTTCGCGCTTGCTACGCGCCAGTTTGCCCGCTCGGCTGGTGGTATGGGTTAGCTACGGCTTGGTGCGGGCAGGGATTAGCCTGACCGGCTATGGTGGGCGGTTTTATCAGGAGTAGGGCGGGGGGATGCCATTATTTGCCCGTCTCCGCACGTCATTTCTGCAAAATCTAACCGTGTCTCGCCGTACGTAAACAGCTTCTAAACCGGCAACCATGCCACCCCGCCAGAGGGTAAGGCCACCGATTGCAGCGCAATGCCATACGCCGCATGCAGGGTGTCACGGTTGAGTACCGTGGCGGGTGCGCCGCACGCCACCTGCTGTCCCGCCGCCAACAAAAACACACGGTCGGCGTAGCGACATGCCAAATTGAGGTCGTGCAACACCAGCAACACGCCCACCTTGTCTGTCTGCGCCATCGTCCGGCACCGTGCCAACACCGCCAACTGCCATGCGGGGTCGAGGGCGGCGGTAGGTTCGTCCAGCAGCAGGTAACGCCCCACTGGGTGGGGGGCGACCAGCACTTGCAACCACACCCGTGCCAAGTGAACCCGCTGCTGCTCGCCGCCAGAGAGTGTGGCATAGCGGCGGGGCAAATAGGCCGCAATGCCGGCCCAGTCCAGTACCTGTTGCCATGCAGTCTGTGCGGCGGAGCTGTTGGGGCTGAGGCGGTGCGGGAACAAGCCCATCTCCACCACATCCGCCACCGTCAACCCGTCATCCTGCGGCGCGAGGCTCTGAGGCAGCACGGCACGGCGTTGTGCCAAGCGCTGCGGCGCGTACTGCGCCAGAGGTACGCCATCCAGCGACACCCGACCCGCTGCTGGCACACTCCCCGCCAAGCACTTCAGTAGCGTGCTTTTGCCCGCCCCATTCGCACCCAGCACCGCCACCATTTCACCTGGGGCAATCGCCAGCGAAATCCCCGTCAAAATAGGCTGTGCCCCCTGCGCAAAAACTAAATCATCACAGGTCAGCATGAGGGTATCAATTTCTGCATGGGGCTCTCGTTTAGAAAAATAGGGGCGCGTAGGCCGCGCCTCCCCATTTTAGAACGCGACGGCTTGCCACTGGTGCGAAAAACAGCCGCACCGCTGCAAACCGGCTGCACCTTGTGGGTGTGGGGCCGGGCGTTGCTGCAGCATGGCCTTTCTGCTGTGCGTTTCACCGCGTACGCCTTCGCTCTCCCGTGATACCGCTCATCTATGGCTCCTTCTCTGGCACGCTTGCTAAGCACCTGTTTACGATCTGCGAAACTCGGGCGATTTTTTTGGTTCATTTTGCCTTGGCAACCCCTGCGCCATTGAGATCGTAAACAGGTTCTAAGCCCCGCCCCGTCCCCTGCAAACAGGTTAAAATCCCCCGCTTAGCTCACTCCCCCCTGTGCCGCCGCCCCGATGCCTACCCCGCTGTTTTCTCGTCGCTTACTGGTTTCGCTGCTGGCCAACCTCGGCTTGACCCTGCCGCTGCTCGTGGCGGCCAGCCCGATCCCTGCTTCGCCCCTGCCTTTGGTTTTACCCGCAGGCAAACCCCGTGTCGGCTTGGTGTTGGGCGGCGGCGGCGCGCGCGGTTTTGCCCATATCGGTGTGCTGCGAGAACTCGAACGGCTACGGATTCCGATTGCCTGTATCGCGGGCACCAGCGCGGGGTCTTTAGTTGGCGGCTTCTACGCCAAAGGGGTGTCGCTGGATGCCATGCAGGCGGCGTTTGACAGCACCGACTGGGACACCGTGTTGTCCGGCAAAATCAAGCGGTCTGATTTGCCCTACACCCGCAAACGCGACGACTACCGCAATTATTTCGATGTGCTGATGGGGTTTAGAGACGGCGGGCTGCGTTTTCCCCGTGCGGCGGTCAGCTCGCAAGAGGTAGACCAAGTCATTCGACGCTTGGCGGGCGATACCTTGCTGCCCACGTTTGCCGATTTGCCCATCCCGTTTGAAGCCATCGCCACCGACCTGATTAGCGGTGAGACCATCGTGTTTAACAAGGGCGATTTAGCCATTGCACAACGGGCTAGCATGGCCGTGCCTGGGGTGTTTGAGCCGGTCAGGCTAGACGGTCGGCTGCTGGTCGATGGCGGCATGGCGCGGCAGCTCCCGATTGAAAACCTCAAAGGCCAGTGTGCCGACGTGGTGATTGCCATTGATGTGGGCACGCCGTCGCTCAAGCTGAACGAAGTCCGCTCGTTTGTCGATGTGCTCTCCCAGTACACCAATATTGGCGTGGTGCAAAACGTCAAACAGCAAGAAAAATACCTCACCAGCCAAGACCTGCTGATTCGCCCCGACCTTGGGGAATACACCGCTGGCGACTTTAAACACCACCGCAAATTGGCCGAGCTGGGCGAAAAAGCCCTCGCGCCGCTGACCGCCGCCCTGCAACGCTACGCCGTCAGCGAAGCCGACTACACCCGTTGGCAGGATTCCAAACGTGCCCGCCAGCCCCAGCCCACCGTGATTGACCGCGTCACCCTAGACAAAACCCAATACGTTAAAGCCGAGACCTTGCGCCAACAGCTCCCCGTGCCGCTGGGGCAGCCGCTGGATGCTGCCGCCCTCGAAGCGCGTATCGACACGCTCTACGCCAAAGGGGATTTTGAGCGCGTCGGCTACCGCTTCTTCCAGCGGGAGGGGCAAAACGTGCTGAACCTGATGCCGCTAGAGCGTGCCGCTGCGCCCAATTATCTGCGGGCGGGGCTGGGGTTTAGTGCCAACACCGCCACCCAAAACGACTTCACCTTGCTGTTTAGCTCGCAGCATATTTGGCTGAATGCCCTCGGTGGGGAGTGGCGGAATTACTTGGCGATTGGCCGCAATGCCGGCATCGCCAGCGAGTTCTATCAGCCGCTGGGCTTGGAGACCCCGTGGTTTGCCTCGGTCAGCGTCGATGCCCACGAATCCGTTTTACCGGTGTTTGGCATCCACAAAGACAAGCTGAGTCGTTACACCGTCCGCCAGCAAAGCGCCTACGCCGAAGTGGGGCTGTCGCTGGGCAATTATGGGGAGCTGCGCGGCGGGGTGTTTCGGGGCAATGCCCGTGCCGAACGCGATGTGGGTGACCCCCGCATCTTTGTCGAAGGCCGTGAAAGCACGGGCGGGCTGCGGGTGCGCGGCACGATAGACCAATTCGACAACCCCAAAATGCCGCGTGAAGGCTATATGAACTATGTGGAAATCGTACACTTCACCCCCTTTCTGGGGAGTGAAAAAAGCTACGCCACGGTGCAAGCAGGGCTGGATGGCGCGAAAACGTTTGGCCGCAACACCGTCCGTGCTACGTTGAAATATGCCAGCGTACAAGGTCGCGACCGCAGCCCCTTCGCACTGTTTTCCATGGGCGGCTTTTTAAACCTTAGCGGCCTGCAAGAGGGGCAGTTGATGGGCGGCGAAACCCTGCTGGCGCGGCTGATGGCTTACCGGCAAATTGCCGCCTTGCCTTCGGGCTTGGGGTCTGGTTTTTATGCGGGGATGTCGTTTGAGGCAGGGCGGGTGCGTGATACCGCCGACCGTGTTTATACCCACACCGGCTGGCTGCCTGCGGGCTCGGTTTTTGTGGCGGCGGATACCTTACTCGGCCCCTTGTTTATTGGTGTCGGCAAGGCGCAAGGCAATCCCTTGACCGGCTATTTATTCTTAGGAAGTGACTTTTAATATGGCGGACTCCATGCCCTCTTACCCCCTACACGCGGTGGCGTTTGACCTCGACGGCACGCTGGTGGACAGCCTCGCCGACCTTGCTGCCGCCGCCAATGCCATGCGCCAACAACGGGGCTTGTCGCCCCTGTCTGCCGCGCGGGTGCAAAGCTTTGTCGGTGATGGCGCACCGGTGCTGGTGGCGCGTACCTTGGCCGATGACCCCGCTGCACAGGTCGAAGAGACGGCAGCTCAAATCAAAGGGCGGGCGGCCTTTGCTGCGGCCTACGCCCAAGGTTTGGCGACCCACACCCGCGCGTATGCCGGCGTGGCTGAGGCCTTGCTGACCTTGTCGGCGCAAGGCTGGCCGCTGGCGGTGATTACCAACAAGCCCATCGGCTTTACCCAGCCCCTGCTGCAACAACTGGGCTTGGCCTCGTTTTTTTCAGTGGTGCTGGGGGGCGATTCGCTGCCGACTAAAAAGCCCAGCCCCGCGCCCTTGGCCGAGGTCTGCCGCCGCTGGGGGATTGCGCCAGCGGCCTTGCTGATGGTTGGCGATTCTCACAACGACATCTTGGCCGCCCGCGCCCACGGCTCGCCGGTGGTGGCGGTCAGCTACGGCTATGGCAGCGATGCCAGCCAATTGGGGGCGGATGCGGTGCTGGATGACTTGGCGCGGCTGCCCGCTTGGCTGGCAGCACAAGGCGGGGTGCCGCTGGGCAAGTCCACCACGCTGTGATGGCGGGGCTCGCACCCCTCGTCATTTCCTGCGGCTGATTGCAAAAACCTGCCCCGCCACCCCGCAAAATCCGACAAAATCACGCCTTTCCCTTCTCTACATTCTTAGCCTTAGGTAAATCACCATGACCGACTTCAGCATTAAATTGGGCAGCCCCGAAAAACAGCACACTGGATGCGTGGTGGTCGGTGTCTACGAAACCGGCGTGTTGTCTGCCGCCGCTGACCTGCTCGACCGCCTATCCAATGGCTTTATTCGCACCGTGGTGGCACGGGGTGATTTGGATGGCAAGGCGGGCACGAGCCTGATGCTTCATGCCGTGCCGCATACCGTCTGTGACCGCGTTTTGCTGGTCGGGCTGGGCAAGCAAGACGAATTCAACGACAAAAATTATCGCAAAGCCCTGACCGCCGCCGCCGAAGCCCTGAGCAAAACCCCCACCCGAGAAGCCGTCAGCACCTTGGCCGAGCTGCCGGTGCCGGCGCGTAGCCTCGGCTGGAAAATGGAAACAGCGGCGTGGCATAGCTTGGATGCGCGTTACCAGTTCCGCGCCCACAAAACCAAGCCTGACGAATCCAACCTGAGCAAGCTAGACAAGCTGGCCTTTGCCGTCAGCCAGCAAGCCGATGTGGCCGAGGCAGAAATTGGGCTGATGCAGGGGCTGGCGATTGGGCGCGGCATGGCCTTGGCCAAAGATTTGGGCAATGCGCCGAGCAACGTCTGCACCCCCAGCTATTTGGCCGACACCGCCCGCAGCATCGCCCAGCAGTACGGCACACAGGTTGAGGTGCTGGAGCGTGAAGACATGGCCGCGCTGGGGATGCATTCCTTGCTGTCCGTCGCCAAGGGCAGCATTGAGCCGCCCAAGCTGATTGTGTTGACCTACACCGGTGCCAGTGCGGGGCAAAAGCCCGTCGTGCTGGTGGGTAAAGGCGTGACGTTTGATAGCGGCGGCATTTCGCTCAAGCCCGGCGAAGGCATGGACGAGATGAAATACGATATGTGCGGTGCAGCCAGTGTGTTGGGCACTTTCCAAGCCGTAGCCGAAATGAAGCTGCCGCTGAACCTGATTGCCCTTGTCCCCACGGTCGAAAACATGCCAGCAGGCAATGCCTCCAAGCCGGGGGATATTGTCACCAGCCTGTCTGGGCAAACCATCGAAATTCTGAATACCGATGCCGAAGGGCGTTTGATTTTGTGCGATGCCCTGACCTACGCTGAACGCTTTGAACCCGCAGCCGTGGTGGATGTAGCTACCCTGACCGGTGCGTGCATTATTGCGCTGGGACACCAAGGCAGCGGGCTGTTTAGCAACCAAGACCCCTTGGCAGAAGCCCTGCTGGCGGCAGGCAAAGACAGCGGCGACCGCGCATGGCAATTGCCGCTGTGGGAAGAGTACCAAGAGCAGCTCAAGAGCAATTTTGCCGATATGGCCAATATCGGGGGGCGACCGGCTGGCAGCATTACCGCCGCCTGTTTCTTGTCGCGGTTTACCAAAGCCTATGCGTGGGCGCATTTGGACATTGCCGGTGTGGCGTGGAAAAGCGGCAAGGAAAAAGGCGCGACCGGCCGCCCTGTGCCGCTGCTGACCCGCTTCTTGCAAAATCGGGCGCAAGCCGATGCCGCAGATTGATTTTTACTACCGTGTCAGCGACCCGACCCAGTTTGCCTGTCGCTTAGCGGCGCGGGTGTTGAAAGCGGGGCAGCGGCTGTTTGTGCTGCTGCCGGACGAAGCCGCGCTGGCAGTGTTTGATGCCGCGTTGTGGACGTTTGAGCCGACGGGCTTTGTGCCCCATGTCCGCGCCACCGACCCCCTCGCGGCGGACACGCCGGTGATATTTGACACCACGTTGCCCGCAGGTGACCTTGCTGGCCGTGTGCTGCTCAATCTGTCCTTGGGCATCCCCCCCGCGTTTGACCGCTTCGACCGGCTGTTAGAGCTGGTGGGCTGCGCCCCCGCCGACCTCGATGCCGCCCGCGACGTGGCACGGCATTACAAGCAGGCGGGTTTGGCGGTGGTGTTTCATGATATGGCGGGGAGGTAGGGGGGATTGCCTACTTTTAGGCGATTTCGACTAGGCGCACATCAAATGTCACCTTCAGCCAATGCCTAATCGCATCAAAAATACGGGCGAGGTTGTCCATGCTCGGATTGCCGGTGGGCGACAACATGCGGTGGAGACTCTTGCTGGGTTTGTGGGTCAGCTCGGCAAGCTGTTCAAAGCCCACGGTTGCATTGACGAGGTCACGCAAAATAAGCCTCGCAGTGCTAGGGTCGCCGCTTAGAAACAGGGTCGCTGCTTCGTCGAGCAGTGCTTTGGCAAAGGCGGGGTCACGCGCGACACGCGCTACCACGGTTTGCTTGAAGTCACGCGTTAGGGTCATGTTTGCTTCCTTTTTTGGCTAAGAACCTGTTCAAAGTCTGCGAGACTCGGGTGATCCTGCGTTGAAATTCAGAAAAAAATGCTCTCATTGACCTCGTGTCAACTCCGCTTTTTTTCTGAATTTCGCCTTGGCTGACCCTTCGTTCGCGAGACTTTGAACAGGTTCTAACAAGGCTTTTCGTGCCTTGTATTCGTGGAGAAGTGCGAGGGCTTGGTCGATGGCTTTTTGCTGCCTTTTTTTGGTGCTGCCCCCGAATAAAATAATGAGAGCTTCGCCTTGTTTGGCTAGATAAATGCGGTAGCCGGGGCCCCAATCAATTTTGTATTCCCCTATCCCTCTAAACCATTCAATGCTTGAGGTATTGCCCAGCTCTAGCCGTAATTTAGCCACCACCACTTTGGCGGCAGCGCGTTCGTCTAGCCCATCAAACCAAGCTTGATAGGGATTCGACCCATCTTCTCTGATGTATTCTTCAAGCTTAATCTTCATGACTCAACAGTAACGTATTTGTTACTTTGTGGCAAAATCAAAATGCCCAATTTCGCTGTTCTTCTGCCATTTTTTCACAAAGGATTACCGTGCTGATTCACCCGCAATTTGACCCCATCGCCCTGTCGCTCGGTCCGCTGGCCGTGCGCTGGTATGGGCTGATGTATCTGCTGGGCTTTGTTTTGTTCCTCAAGCTGGGGCAGGCTCGGATTAAGCAGGGCAACACGCCTTTCACCGAGAAAGCCCTCGACGACCTGCTGTTTTATGGGGTGCTGGGGGCGGTGTTGGGGGGGCGGTTGGGCTATGTGCTGTTTTACAAGCCCGCCGATTACTGGGCCGACCCGATGGCGATTGTGCGGGTGTGGGAAGGCGGCATGGCGTTTCATGGCGGCTTTTTAGGCGTGTTGCTGGCGGTGGTGCTGTTTGCCCGTCGCCAAGGGGTGCGCTTTTTGCAGGTGACCGACTTCATGGTGCCCTTGGTGCCGCTGGGCTTGGCGGCGGGGCGGATGGGCAATTTCATCAACGGTGAACTGTGGGGGCGGGTGGCTTCGCCGAGCTTGCCGTGGGCGATGCAGTTTCCCCAAGCGCGAAACGAGGACTTGGCGCAGGCCGCCAGCCACCCCGATTTGCTGGCGTGGCTGCTGCACTACGGCGGCTTGCCGCGCCACCCTTCGCAGCTTTATCAGGTGCTGTTGGAAGGGTTGCTGCTGTTTGTGGTGTTGTGGCGTTTCTCCGCCAAGCCGCAGCCGCTGGGACGGGTCACGGCGGTGTTTTTACTCGGCTATGGGGCGTTCCGCTTTATCGCTGAATTTGCGCGTGAGCCGGACAATTTCTTGGGCTTGCTGGCGTGGAGCTGGTCGATGGGGCAGTGGCTGAGTTTGCCGATGATTCTGGCTGGGGGCGGGCTGTGGTGGTGGGCGGGGCGGCAAGCCGCTGCGATGCCGATGTCTCAAGCCAAATAACGCCCCATCAGGGGCAGGGTAAGGCCAAAAGCACGTTCTTCGGGACGTGCTTTTTTTGTGGCGACCCTCAGAACCTGTTCAAAGTCTCGCGAACGAAGGGTCAGCCAAGGCGAAATGAACCAAAAAAGTACAGTTTACGCACGGTCAATGCGCATGTTTTTTGTGCATTTCAACGCAGGATCACCCGAGTCTCGCAGACTTTGAACAGGTTCTCAGCAGCCCCCTGTGGATAGCCAGTGCCGAGGCAGGGATGCTTACCCCCATGCGTCCATTGAGAAGCTAGAAGCCATCAAGCAAACCTACGCCGTTAGAAATTTCAAAAAGTGGTTTGTGTCAATTCAGATGCGGCGCGAAGTTGCGCCAGAATAGCCGAGTGGCAGCATCAATGGCGGGAGGGTATGCGTCTTGGGCTTGGCTTTACATAAAATCGAAATTTATATAAATTCTCGAAATACAAACCGTTGGCAGTAGGGCTGGCCGGATGGTTTTTTCCTCGCGCCCCTTGCCCTTTACATAGAGAGCCCCCATGCCCCAGAAAACCGTTTTTAGAGTGGTACGTCGCCGCGCCAAATCAGGCTGCGCCCCCGCTTACGAAGCCTTGGTTCGTGCCATGTTTGAGCAAGCACGGGGGTTTTCTGGCTATTTGTCTGCCGAGCTGATTCCCCCCGAAGCCGAGGGTGGGGAATACCAAATTCTCCAGCGGTTTGCCACCGAGGCCGATTTGGCGCGGTGGCAAGCTTCCGACGAGCGTGCCGGATGGATGGAAAAGCTCAGCCATGTGGCCGAGGGTGACCCCGAATACCGTCTGCTGCACGGGCTAGAGGCATGGTTTAGCCCCGCCCCCCAGCCCGCCCCGCTGGCACCACCGATTCGGTGGCGGATGACGGCAGTCAGTTGGCTGGGGATTTTCCCCACCGTGGCAGTGCTGCTGACGTTTGTTGCGCCGCTGCTGGATTTTTTGCCCTTTTTAGCCCGCACCGCGGTGATTACGGCTCTTGTCGCCGTACTGATGGCCTATGTAGTCATGCCTCGATTGACGCGCTGGCTGGGGAGATGGGTACGGGGTTAGGGCGGGTATCGGGGTGCTGGATTGTGCTAAACCGCCGGTGGGTTGGGCTTTATGTTCTGCTTTGGATGCATCTTCGCGTTGGCCAGAGGACGTGGTAGGGCTACTTCAGCACGCCACTGACTGTGTCGCCTTTGTCGGTACACATTTTGTCCGCCCCCCTGCGACCTTTTGCCGCATTGACACCCCACTTCGTCCCCCGCACAGTCGGGGCTTTTCTTTGGGAGAGACCACATGAAATACCTACTGGCTACCGTCTTGCTGGCGGCATCGGCACTGGTATCAGCACAAGACATCACCGTTGGCGCACTCACCCTGAGTCAGCCGTGGGTACGCGCCACACCAAGTGGGGCAAAAAATGGGGCAGCCTATCTGGTGGTAACGAATGCAGGGCGAGGCGGCGATGTGTTGCAATCAGCCAGCAGCCCAGTGGCAGGGGTGGTGGAGCTGCATACCCATCTTCACGACAACGGGGTGATGCGGATGCGCCAAGTGCCGGAGATTGTGATTCCTGCCCAGCAAAAAGTTGCGCTGCAACCTGGGGGGCTGCACATCATGCTGATTGACCTCAAAGCTCCGCTGAAAGTCGGCGATACCGTGCCGCTGACCCTACGTTTTGAGACGGCAGGCAGTGTGCAGCTCGACGTGCCGGTTAAAGCGGTGACGGCCATGCCGATGCAAGAGATGTCGAATCGGCATTAAGAACCGGTTCAAAGTCTCGCGAACGAAGGGTCAGCCAAGGCTGAAATACCCCGAAGCCTCTGTGTAGGTCGGGATTTATCCCGATACTTTGTCGGGTTAAATCCCGACCTACGTCTGGCGGCGTATTTACAGCAAACATAAACAGGTCCTAAGAGCCTGTTCAAAGTCTCAATGGCACAGGGGTTGCCAAGGCGAAATTCGCAAAAAAATGCCGTTGGAACTGAATCCACACGCATTTTTTTCTGAATTTCAACGCAGGATCACCCGAGTCTCGCAGACTTTTAACAGCTTCTTATGCCGCAGGGGTTTCACTCTCTTGCTGCAGCCGCCACATCTCGGCAAATCGCCCATTTTGCGCCAGCAAGCTACGGAAGGTGCCGCGCTCAACAATCTGTCCTGCCGCCATCACCACAATCTCGTCGGCATCAATAATCGTCGATAAGCGATGGGCAATAATCAGCGTGGTGCGGTTGGCAGAAATTACCGCCAATTCTGCTTGAATGCCCTTTTCTGTCGCCGAATCCAGCGCACTGGTCGCCTCGTCAAACACCAAAATCGGCGGATTTTTCAGCAGGGTGCGGGCAATGGCCACCCGCTGCTTCTCCCCGCCAGACAGCTTCAACCCCCGCTCCCCCACTTGGCTGTCGTAGCCCTTGGGCAGGCTTTCGATAAAGTCGTGAATATGCGCCGAACGGGCCGCTTCGATGACCTCCTCGTGGCTGGCAGAGGGGCGGCCATAGGCAATGTTGTAGTAAATGGTGTCGTTAAACAGCACGGTGTCTTGCGGCACAATGCCAATATGGGCACGGAGGCTGGCTTGGGTCAGCTCCCGAATATCGACCCCGTTAATCGCAATTCGCCCGCTACTGACATCGTAAAAACGAAACAGCAACCGCGCCAAGGTCGATTTACCCGCCCCAGAGCTGCCCACCACCGCCAGTGTTTTACCTGCCGGAATGCTAAAGCTGAGGGTATTCAAAATCTGGCGTTGCGGGTCATAGGCAAAGCCCACTTGCTCAAAGGTAATGCCGGCTTCGCGGGTGGCGAGGGCTTGTGCCGTGGGGCTATCGGCCACTTCTTGCTGTTCCTCGGTCAGCGAAAACATCCGCTCCATGTCCGCCAGCGAATGCTTAATCTCCCGATAGACAAAGCCCAAGAAGTTCAAGGGGCCATAAAGCTGCAGCAGGTAGGCATTGACCAGCACCAAATCCCCCACCGTCATCGTGCCCTCGGCCACACCATTGGCGGCCAAGCCCATCAGCAGCGTCACCCCCACCGCAATAATCACCCCCTGCCCTGCATTCAACAGGTTGAGCGACATTTGGTTTTTAACTGCGCTGCTTTCCCACGAGGCCAGATTGGTGTCGTAGCGGCTGACTTCGTATTGCTCGTTGCCGAAGTATTTGACCGTCTCAAAATTAATCAGCGCGTCCACTGCACGGGTGTTGGCTTGGCTATCGAGGTCGTTCATGCTGCGGCGGAATACCATCCGCCACTCGGTAATCGACAGGGTAAACAGGATGTAGGTGGCAATGGTGCCAAAGGTCACCGCGGCAAAGCCCCAGTGGTATTTGACCAGCAAAATACTGGCGACCAAGGTGATTTCGACCAGCGTCGGCACGATGTTAAACAAGGTGAAGTTGAGCAAAAAGCCGATGCCCTTGGTGCCGCGCTCAATATCACGGCTCATGCCCCCTGTTTGGCGGGACAAGTGAAAGCGCAGACTGAGGCGCTGCAAATGCGAAAACACATTTAACGCCACCCGCCGAATCGCTCGCTGGGTGACTTTGGCAAACACCGCATCGCGCAGCTCGCCAAACACGCTGGTGGTCAGCCGCGCCAGACCATACGCCGCCACCAAGCCCAGCGGCAGAGCCAGCACGGCGTTTTGCACAGACAGCACATCCACCACGTCTTTTAAAAACAGCGGCACACTGACGTTGGCCAGCTTGGCAATCAGCAAAAAAGACAAAGCAAGCGCGACCCGCCCTTTGAATTCCAGCAAGTAGGGCAGCAGTGTTTTTAGGGTTTTAAGGTCGTTGCGGTGGGTGGGCGCAGGGCCGGTGTGGCGGATTCTCATGGACGGGGGGGTGCCACGCATCAAGGCGGCACCAGCAAAAAGGGAAGCGGGAATTATACGCGCCCTGACTGGATACCGTGCCAAGCCACTGCCACGACCCAAGCAAAGGAAAAGGGTGCATGGGGAAGGCCGTGGAGTAGGTCGGATTTCAACCCGACATCACAGCCGCCGCCCACCCCTGCCGCCAGCCGGTTACAATAGCCCACCGCTTTTTTTGTGAATGTGCCATGCCGTCTGCTCGTTTATTCACCCTCTGCGGCATCGCTGCCGCGCTGCTGGCTGTGCCGGTAGCCATCGCGGCTTCGCCCTGTGCGCCGTCCCTGCCCTCTGCGCCGCTGACCCTCGTCGCCGCGCTCGACACCGCGCTGTGCCGTGCCCCGCAAACCCAAGCCACTTGGGCACAAGCCAAAGTGCAGGCGGCCTTGCTGGATGCAGCCAAAGCCGACCGCTTTCCTACCGTCAGTGCCAACCTGACCAACAATAACAACGACACCGACAGCAACCACACCCGCTTGCAAACCGCCTCTGTGCAACTGGCCTATACCCTGTTTGATTTTGGCCAGCGCGAAGCCCGCATCGACCAAGCCCACGCCCTGCTCAACGCCGCCCAAGCCAATACCGACACCACCCTTGCCAACGTCTGGTTGGCCACCAGCAAAGCCTACTTTGATGCAGGACGTGCCACCGCGCAGATTGCCGCGTTTAAAGTCGCCGAGCAGTCTGCCCAAGCCAGCCTCGCCGCTGCCGAACGCCGCTTGGCGGTGGGCACAGCCAGCCCACTGGAGGTTTTGCAAGCCCGCGCGGCTTTGTCGCAAGCCCGCCTAGACCGCACCAAAGCCGAAAGCCTGCTCACCAGCGCCAACGGCAATCTGGCCTTGGCGATGAGCTTGCCCCCGCAGCAGCTCCCTGCCCTTGCCGCCCTGCCCCGCGTCAGCCCACAGCTCCCCGCTGAAGCCCAGCAGCTCCCCCTGTTGCTGCAACAGGCCGTCAACCACCGCCCAGAAGTCCGCGCCGCGCTGACCAGCCTGAATGCCGCCGAAGCCAATGTGCAGCTGGCAAACGCCCAAAACCGCCCCGTATTGGCGATGACCGCAGGGCTGGGTGCGAACCGCTTTACCCCGCCTCAAAACAACTACCACAGCGGCAATGTCACCTTGACGCTCAAGCTCCCGCTGGACTTTAACGGCAGCATCGCCGCAGGGCAGCGCGGGGCAGAAGCCCTGCGCGAAGCCCGCCAAGCCGACCTGACCCGCATCCAGCAAGGGGTCGAGAACGAAGCGTGGCAAGCCTACCAAAGCATACGCACCAGCTTGGCCACCACCGCCGCCGCCGACGACCTTGCCCATGCCGCCCGCCAAGCCCACGAAGCCGCACTGGCACGCTACCAAGTCGGCCTCAGCTCTACGCTGGATGTGCTGACCGCCCAAACCAGCCGCGCCACCGCCGAACAGCAGCGCATCAGTGCCCAGTTTGATTGGCTGTTAGCCCGTGCCACCCTCGCCTATGCTTTGGGCGGTGCTTTACCCGCCGACCCTTTACAGCCCGCGCCGTGGGTGGCTCCGCTGTCGCCCAGCCCGACGACCACCCCTGATACCGAAAGCCGCCGTTGAAAACCAAAACCGCCCTTCTTTCTGCCGCGTCCGTGCTGCTGTTGGGTGCGGCAGGCTTTGGCCTTTACCGCTACGCCAACCCCAGTGCCGAGCCAGAACGCTACCGCACCCATGCCCTCGCCCAAACCGATTTGGTGCAGATAGCCAGTGCTACCGGCACGCTCAACCCCGTACGGATTGTGAATGTCGGCACGCAAGTCTCTGGCACAGTCAAAAAGCTGTATGTGGACTACAACACCCCCGTCACCGCCAACCAAATTTTGTTAGAGCTGGACACCGAGCCGCTCAATGCCCGCCTCCGCCAGAGCCAAGCGAATCTCGCCAGCAACCGCGCCAAACTCGCCATGACCGAGCTCAAAGCCCAGCGGATGCGGGATTTGTTCCGGCAGGCCTATGTGTCGCGGCAAGAGCTGGACCAAGCCGAATCCGATGCCACCGTAGCAAAAGCCGCCGTCGAACAAACCGCTGGGGTGGTGGATAGCGACAAATACAGCTTGAGCAACGCCATTATTCGTTCGCCGATTTCTGGGGTGGTTATCGACAAAGTGGTGGACGAAGGGCAAACCGTTGCCGCGAACTTCCAAACCCCCACGCTGATTAAAATCGCCCAAGACCTGACCAAAATGCAGATTAACGCCCGCTTTGCCGAAGCCGATTTGGGGCGCATCCGCGAAGGTTTGCAAGCCACGTTTCGGGTAGATGCGTTTACCCACCAAAGCTACACCGGCCAAGTGCGGCAAATACGACTCAACCCTGTGACCGAACAAAATGTGGTGACCTACGACGTGGTGGTGGATGTAGAAAACCCCAAGCAAACCTTGCTGCCTGGGATGACGGCCTACGTGGACATTGAGCTGGGGCGGCGCGAGCACGTCCTTGCCGTGCCCAATGCCGCCTTGCGCTACCGTCCTGCTGCCGTCGCCAACGAGGGCGGCAAGCCCAGCAGCCCCCCCAATGCCAGCCCAGCGATGGGGGAACGCCCCGCAGGACAAGGCGGCGGCATGGGGTCGGGCGGTGGCAAAGAGGCACGACCCAAACGCAGCAGCAATGTCTATGTGCTGCGTGACGGCAACAGCGAACCCCAGCCGGTCAAACTCAAGCTGGGGCTGAATGATGGGCGGTTTACCGAAGTGGTCGAAGGTGCGCTAAAAGTAGGCGACCGTGTGGTGCTGGGTGAGGTCTCCGCCAAAAATGCGACGGCAGGCGCGACCCCGCCCAACCCCATGATGCGGCGGTTTTAATGGCTAGGCAGGTGATTGATGTCGCCGCGCTCGACAAAACCTACCACACCGAGGCGGGACCCGTGCCGGTGCTGCATCAGGTGAATTTTCAGATGGACGAAGGCGAGTTTGTTGCCATCATGGGGCCGTCTGGGTCGGGCAAATCCACGTTTATGAATATTCTGGGCTGCCTAGACCGCCCCACCGGTGGACGCTACACGCTGGATGGCAAAAACACCGCCGACCTCGACCGTGATGCCTTGGCGCAGCTTCGTAATCAGGTGCTGGGCTTTGTGTTTCAGGGCTTTAACCTGCTGCCCCGCGCCACCTTGCTAGAAAACGTTGGCTTGCCGCTGGTGTATGCCGGTTTATCCGCCGCCGAGCGCAATCAACGCGCCCTTGAGCAGCTGGATAACGTCGGCCTTGCGCGGTTTGCCTCGTCCTTGCCCAGCCAAATTTCGGGGGGACAGCAGCAGCGGGTGGCGATTGCCCGTGCCTTGGTCAACCAGCCCCGTCTGATTTTGGCCGATGAGCCGACCGGCAACCTCGACAGCAAAACCAGCGACGAAGTGATGGCCTTGTTTTGCCGCCTGAACGATGCGGGGATTAGCGTGGTGATTGTGACCCACGAACCCGATGTCGCCCGCCACACCAAGCGGCGCGTGCTGTTTCGGGATGGTGAAATGGTCGAAGATACCCTCGTTACCGATAGGAGCTGGCCATGCTAAGACCGATGCTGGGCGAGGCGTGGAAAGCCATCAGTGCCAACCGATTGCGCACCTTTTTAACCATGTTGGGGATGGTGATTGGGGTGGGCGCGGTGGTGTTGATGCTGGCGATTGGGCAGGGCGCACAAGCTGCGATTAAAACCCAAATCGACTCGATGGGCAGCCACCTGTTTATTGTGCTGGCCGGTAGCCAAAACAGCGGCGGCGTGCGCTTTGGCGGCGGCAATGCCACCACCCTCACCGTGGACGATGCCAACGCTATCCGCCAACTGCCTGGGATTACCGCCAGTGCACCGGTGATTCCGGGGTCGCAGCAGGTGATTTACGAAGCCAACAATTGGAATTCGCAAATTGCCGGCACCCATCCCGATTACTTTGTCGCCCGCGATTGGCAAGCGGCGCAGGGGGCCTTGTTTGACGAAAGCGATCTGCAAAGCGGGCGGCGCGTTGCCGTGATAGGCAGAACCGTGGCGCAAAACTTGTTTGGCGAAAACGACCCCGTGGGCAAGACGGTGCGGATTCGCCAGTCGCCGTTCACCATTATTGGGGTGCTGGTCAGCAAGGGGCAAAGCCTAGACGGACGCGACCAAGACGACTCGGTGTTTGTGCCGTACACCACGTTTCAGCGTACCTTGGCCAGCTCACGGTTTAGGGGGGCGGTGCGGATTATGTTGGTGCAAGCCGAATCCGATGCGGTCATGCCCGAAGCCGAGCACGCGATTACCGAGCTGCTGCGTGACCGCCACCGGATTGCCGCAGGGGCAGAGGATGATTTCTTCGTCAACAACCTGACCGCGCTGGCCAATTCTGCTGCCGAGATGGCCAAGACCATGGCCTTGTTGCTGGGGGCGATTGCCTCGGTGTCGTTGCTGGTGGGGGGCATCGGCATTATGAATATCATGCTGGTGTCGGTGACGGAGCGCACCCGTGAAATCGGCATTCGGATGGCGATAGGCGCACGGCAGCGCGATATTTTGCTGCAGTTTATGCTGGAAGCCCTGACGCTTTCGCTGACTGGCGGCTTGATAGGGGTGGTGCTGGGCATGGGCGGTGCCAAGCTGATTCAAGTACTGTGGCACGCACCGGTTATTTTTACCGTCAGTGCCGTGGTGGTGGCTTTTGCCGTGTCGGCGGTGACGGGGGTGTTTTTTGGCTTTTACCCCGCGTGGAAAGCCTCGCGCCTCGACCCGATAGAAGCGTTGCGCTATCAATAGCCCACCGCAGCAGAAGGCGAGGGCTGCCCGCTGACGCGGTCAGGGTGGGGCGGGGTTCTGGTGCAGGTGTGGGCCGAACCCCGACCGCCGTCCAAGAACAGGTTCTAAGCCCACCGTGTGCCCGCCGCCCCCTACTTCACCCTCCCATCGCCCGAATCACACAATGCTGCAGCGCAATCAGCTTGCCGTGGAAGAAATGCCCCGTCCCAGGAAACACCACAATCGGCAGCATCTGGGGACGTGCCCAGTCCAGCACCTCGGCCAGCGCAATCACCTCGTCCTCTTCGCCGTGGATCACCAGCGTGTCTTCGCGCACCGTCGGCATGGCATAGCGGCTGACCGCAGGCCCCAGCAGAATCAGACGTTTTGCTTCGACCCGCAACGACAGCTGCGCCATCACAAAGCTGCCAAACGAGAATCCTGCCAGCACGACCGGTAAGTGTTCGCCGTGCTGGGCTTGGGCGTAGGCCAACACCGCAGCGGCATCATCGACTTCGGCCACACCATAACCATGCTGCCCTTCGCTATTGCCCACCCCCCGCAAATTGGGGCAATAGCAAGCATAGCCCACATGCGCCAAAGCCCGTGCCGTGGTCTGCACCACTTTATTGGTGTGTGTCCCGCCTTGCAGCGGGTTAGGGTGAGCAATGACGGCCACCCCACGCGGATGGCCTCCCCCAATGGCAGGCACCATCAGCGTTTCCAGCCGTCCAGCAGGGCCAGCAATCTCGATCAGCGTCGGTTTTTTAAGCATGGTCGGGCAGTCTCAAACGTTCGACGATGCGGCCATTGACCAAGTGTTCGTCGATGATGGCATCAATGTCGCTGGTGTCTACATAGGTGTACCACACCGCTTCGGGGTAAACGACCAGCACGGGACCCGCGTCGCAACGCTCTAGGCAGCCGGCTTTTTGAAAGCGGACTTTGCCTGCGCCGCCGATACCCAAGGCCTTAATCCGGTCTTTGGCATGATTGAGTGCCTCGCTGGCACCGCAGGTGTTGCAGCACATTTCGCCTTCATCGCGCTGGTTGGTGCAGAGAAAAACATGACGTTCAAAGTAGCTCATGGGGAGGGCCTTTCGGGCGTGTGCGCTGTCCGTGTGGCGGTTAGCGCGGGGAGGGTAAACAGGTTATTAGAAGCTGTTTACGATCTAGCGAACGACGGGTCAGCCAAGGCGAAATTTGGAAAAAAAGCGGCGTTGGACTTGAGTCCACACGCATTTTTTTACGAATTTCAACGCAGAATCACCCGAGTCTCGCAGATCGTAAATAGGTTATTAGTCGCCTTGGTCCCATGTCGAAACTTGCAAGGCGGTGGCATTTTCAAAACGGGCAAACTGACCAATAAACGTCAGCGGAATCCGCCCTGTCGGCCCGTTACGTTGCTTGCCGATAATGGCTTCTGCCAGCCCTTTGAGCTGCGAATCAGGATTGTAATACTCGTCACGGTACATAAAGATAATCACATCGGCATCTTGCTCAATCGCGCCTGATTCGCGCAAATCCGACATCATCGGGCGTTTGTCGGTGCGCTGCTCGACCGAACGCGAAAGCTGGGACAACGCCACTACCGGCACTTTTAGTTCTTTCGCCAAGGCCTTGAGTGAGCGGGAGATTTCGCCCAGCTCAGTCGCGCGGTTTTGGTCGCGGCGGGTGCTGTTGCCGCTCATTAACTGCAAATAGTCGATCACAATCAAGCCAAGCTGCCCCCCCATTTTGCGGGCGAGGCGGCGGGCGCGGCTGCGGAGTTCCAGCGAAGTCAGGCCCGGGGTTTCGTCAATATAGAGCGGAGCCGCCCACAGCTTGGACACCGCCATGCCAAACTTGTCCATCTGCTCATCACTCATTTGCCCTGTGCGCAGGGCGTGTTGGTCCAGCCGCCCCACCGAGCCGATCATCCGCATCGCCAATTGTGCCGCGCCCATTTCCATCGAAAACACGGCCACCGGCAATTGGGTATGCAGGGCGACGTTTTCGGCCATATTCATGGCAAAGGCGGTTTTACCCATCGACGGACGACCCGCCACAATGACCAAATCACCCTGCTGTAGACCGGAGGTTTGCTTGTCGAGGTCGATAAAACCGGTGGGAATGCCGGTCACATCGTCAGGGTTATCGCGGCTGTAAAGCTCGTTTACGCGGTCCACCACCTCGGTCAGGATGTGCTCCATGCTCAAAAAATCTTGCTGCGAGCGGGCGGTGCTTTCGGCAATGTGAAACACTTTGGTTTCGGCTTGGTCCAGTAACTCGCGGGCATCGCGCCCCATCGGGTTGTAGGCAGAATCAGCAATCTCGGTGCCAATCTGCGCCAGCTGCCGCATGATGGAACGCTCGCGAACAATCTCGGCATAGCGGCGAATATTGGCGGCAGAGGGGGTGTTCTGCGCGAGGGTGGCCAAGTAGGACAAGCCGCCGATTTCGTTGATTTGCCCGCTTTTATCCAGCTGCTCGGCAATGGTGACCACATCGGCGGGCTGGGCGCGTTCAATCAGGCGGGCAATGGCCTGAAAAATCATTTTGTGGTCGGTGCGGTAAAAGTCCGCTTCATCAACCACATCGGCGATTTTGTCCCACGCGGTGTTTTCAAGCAGCAGCCCACCCAGCACCGACTGTTCAGCTTCGAGCGAATGCGGTGGCATCCGCAGCTGGTTAAATTCGGCATCAGAACCCGGCGGGGAAGAGGCGTAGTCGTTCATGGCAAACCTGCAGAGAATCAAACCGCGATTTTAAGCGTTCTGCTCCGTGGCGCGATAGTTTGTTGCCAGAGGGGGGTGGGGATGGGGGGCTTGTCTTTTCGTCCCGCCCGATAGGTGAAATACTTGCCCCCCCACTTTGCCTCTCCCCCCTCAAGGAAAAAAACACCATGGGCGTTGCCAGCGGCAAAATCGACCACCAACCGGCCTTTGTGCTGCATACCACGGCGTATAAAGAAACCAGCCTGATTGTGGAGGTACTGACCCGTGACTACGGACGGCTTTCGGTGGTGGCGCGGGGGGCGCGGCGGCCTCGGGCGGCGTTGCGCGGGGTGCTGCACCCCTTTCAGCCGCTGACACTAGGCTGGTTTGGCAAAACCGCGCTTAAAACCCTCAGTCAGGCCGATTGGTTGGGGGCGTTGCCGCAGTTGTCTGGTGTGGGATTGCTCAGTGGCTTGTATCTGAACGAGCTACTGCTGCGTCTGTTGCCGCGTGAAGATGCCCACCCTGCTTTGTTTGCGGACTACGCCCAAGCGGTGCGTGCCTTGGGTGGGCGGTCGGCCATGCCGCTGTCTGCGGTGTTGCGGCGGTTTGAGTGGCGTTTATTGCAGGAAGCAGGCTATGCCCCTGATGTCACCACCTGCGCCGCTGGTGTGCCCATCGCGGCAGGGGCGGTTTACCGTGCGCTGCCCCAATCGGGGTTTGTCCTCGTGGCGACGGCTGACCCTGCCGACCCCGCCGAGGTGCGGGTGTCGGGCAACAGCCTGCACGCACTGGCCACCGATGATTGGCGCGATGAAACGGTCTGGCGAGAATTACGGGCGGTGAATCGGCTGTTACTGACTGCCGCCCTAGGTCCCGAGCCGCTGACTACACCGATGTTGCTGCGGCCTTGCGCGTGAATCCACACGCCTTTTTTGGGATATTGCAACTAGGTGGGGGATATACGCCGTGTCTTTGACCTTGTTTTTAGTGTCAAGAATGTAATTGACTATAACCACATGTTAGCCGCCACCAAAATCCGTATCTACCCTACGCCAGCGGAAAACGCAAAAGGCGTATCAGTCCACGAGAAAAGGCTTAGAACCTGTTTGCGATCTGCGAGACTCGGGTGATCCGGCGTTGAAATGCCCCAAAATAGGCGTGTTGATTTAAGCCCAACGCCGCCTTTTTGGGGCATTTCGCTTTGGCAACCCCTGCCGTAAACCGCTTCTAACAAACACGCAGCAGACGGCACCGCACGGCAGCGAGCCTAAATGTCCTGCCTTCATAAAATGGTATCATCATGCTGATTGTCGCCAAGACGGCGGGGCTGGTTATTCGGGAATGCGATGCTGAAAAAAATGCTGGGGTTGTTGCTGATTTTGGGGCTTTTGGGGGCGGGGAGCGCGTGGCTGGTGTACTCGGCGCATCGCCCTACTCACTTGCCGTTGGTGGTAGTTATCCCGCCTAACCAAGGGGTGCGTGACATTGCCCATACGCTGGCCGCTGCCGATGCCATTCACAGCGAAATCGGCTTCGCGCTGATGGCCAAAGCCAGCGGGCAAGCCAATCAGCTCAAAGCCGGCACCTACCGCTTCGAATCCCCCTTGTCGATGTGGGCAGTGATGCAAAAAATGGCACGGGGCGAGGTCTGGGTTAACGAAGCCACGCTGACGATTCAAGAGGGGCTGACCTTCCGCCAGTTCCGCGCCGCACTCAACCGCCATCCTGACCTCCGCCACGATACCCAAGCCCTGTCTGACGCGGAGATTTTGCAGTTACTCGGCGCACCGTTTACCCAAGCCGAGGGCTGGTTTTTTCCCGATACCTACGCGTTTCGGCGGGGCAGTAGCGATGTGGATGTGCTGCGGCTGGCCTTCAATAAAATGCAGAAAGAGCTGCTCAGTGCATGGGAAACCCGCATGGCGGATACCCCACTCACCGAGCCCTACCAAGCCTTGATTTTGGCCAGCATTATCGAAAAAGAAACCGGCCATGCCGAAGACCGCGCCCAAGTGGCCGCCGTATTTACCAACCGGCTTAAAATCGGGATGCGGCTGCAAACCGACCCCACGGTGATTTACGGCGCGGGCGAGAGCTATCGGGGCAATTTAACCCGCCGCCATCTGCAAACCGATACGCCGTATAACACCTACACCCGTGCCGGTTTGCCGCCCACCCCGATTGCCCTGCCCGGGCGGGCAGCACTGGCGGCGGCACTCCACCCCGCCGAAAGCAAAGCCCTGTACTTCGTCGCCAAGGGGGGCGGGCGGTCGCAGTTTTCAGAGTCGCTGGACGAGCATAACCGTGCGGTACGCAAATATATTTTAGGGAAAGCCGAATGACCCACCCCGCCCGCTTTATCACCCTAGAAGGCATTGATGGCGCAGGCAAAACCTCGCATGTCGCCACGCTGGCCGCCTACCTTGCCGCCCAAAACGTCGACGTGGTGCTGACCCGCGAACCCGGGGGCACGCCGCTGGGTGAACAGTTGCGCAGCCTGCTGCTTGACCCCGCCACCCATGCCACCCTCGACACCGAAACCCTGCTGATGTTTGCCGCCCGCTGTGAGCATGTCCGCACCGTGATTCGGCCTGCCCTTGCCGCCGGTCGCTGGGTGCTGTCCGACCGTTTTACCGATGCCAGCTTTGCCTTTCAGGGCGGTGGGCGTGGTGTGGCAGCAGAGCGGATTGCCGCGCTAGAAAGCTGGGTGCAGCAAGGCTTGCAGCCGGATTTAACCCTATTGTTCGACGTGCCCCTCAGCGTGGCACAAGACCGGATGGCAGGGACGCGCCAGCTAGACCGTTTTGAGCAAGAGCAAGCCGATTTCCATCAGCGGGTGCGCCAAGCCTACCTTGACCGTGCCGCTGCCCACCCCGACCGCATCACGGTGATTGATGCCAGCCAGCCACTGGAGCAGGTTGCCGCCGCCGCGCTGGCCGCCGTCCAAGGTCTGCTGACCCAAGGCGAGGCATGAGCGGCCTTTTGCCTTGGCAGGCCGCTGATTGGGCGCAGCTTCGGGCGCAGTTTGACCGCTTGCCCCACGCCATTCTGCTGACCGGCGCGACCGGCACGGGCAAGGAGCACTTTGCTCAGTATTTGGTGCAAGCCCTGCTGTGCGAAGCCCCCGCCGCCGACCATACGCCGTGTGGGCGGTGTGAAGGTTGCCGCTGGTTGGCGCAAGGTACGCATCCCGATTTCCGCCATCTGACCCCGCTGGTCGAAGAGGTCGAGGGCAAAGCCGCCGTCCGTAAACTCGAAGTCATCAAGATTGATGCGGTGCGTGCGGTGATTGAGTTTGCCTTTTTGTCCTCGCATCGGGCAGGGCGGCGGGTGGTGTTGGTCGAGCCCGCCGAGGCCATGAACCTCAACGCCGCCAACGCGCTGCTCAAAGTGCTGGAAGAGCCGCCAGAGGGTGTGGTGTTTGTGCTGATTACCCACCGCTTGCAGCAGCTTTTGCCCACCCTCCGCAGCCGCTGCCGGATTGTGCCGCTGGCACCGCCGTCTACCGAAGCCGCTTTGGCATGGCTGGCGACACAGGGCGAAACCGAGGCTCGCGCGGAGCTGGCCCATGCCGGAGGCGCACCCTTTGCCTTGACCCCTATCGCCCTGCGCCCCTTGCGCCAGCAGTATGTGGCCACCCTGTTGCAGCCCAGCATGACCGCCGTGCTGGACACCGCTGCCGCCGTCGATACCGCCAAACTCGCCCTTGCCCAGCCGGTCGATTGGCTACAACGCTGGCTGCATGACCTGACCGCCGTGCGGATGGGGGCAGCGGCGCGTTTTTTCCCTGAGCAGCACGCCGCTTTAGCCGCACTGGCTGCACGGCTAGACCTGAGCAAGGTCGCGGCTTTTCACGACCAGCTCAACCAGCTTGCCCGTTTTGGTCACCACACCCTGAGCGTGCGGATGCAGGTGGAGCATCTGTTGCTGGCCTACCAGAAGCTGTTTGTGGCGGGACGCTGAACGGCAGGGCGAATTGGGTGGGTTTATCAGCAAGATGCAGCGGCAAAAAACCGGCTTGGTCGTGATACCAAGCCGGTTTTTTAATGGGGAATCAGGATGGTGAGGGTACGAAAAATACTTAATGAATAAAATAAACATTAGGAATACACTATGGGCACCCTCATGGCCTATAGGTAACGTACCGCAATGGATGCCTTCTCCCCTACCGACCTTAAATCTATCCTGCACTCCAAACGTGCCAACCTCTATTACCTGCAACATTGCCGCGTACTGGTCAACGGCGGCAGGGTGGAATACGTCACCGACGAAGGCAGCCAGTCGCGCTACTGGAACATCCCCATCGCCAACACCACCAGCGTGCTGCTGGGCACGGGGACATCGGTCACCCAAGCCGCAATGCGCGAACTCGCCAAAGCCGGTGTGCTGGTTGGCTTCTGCGGCGGAGGCGGCACCCCGCTGTATAGCGCGAACGAAATAGACGTTGAGTTTGCGTGGTTTGCCCCGCAAAGCGAGTACCGCCCCACCGAATACCTGCAAGCGTGGGTGCGGTTTTGGTTTGACGAAGCCAAGCGACTTTCAGCCGCCAAATCGTTTCAGCACGCCCGCCTCGAGTTTATCGCCCAGCACTGGCTAAACAACCGGCCACTGGCTGACCACGGCTTTGTGCTGCCCAGCGACAACCTGCACGGCGTACTGGCTGCCTCGCGCCAGCGTATCGCCACCGCCCCCGACCATACTGCCCTGCTGACCGAAGAAGCCCGCCTGACCAAGCATCTCTACAAGCTGGCCGTAGAGGCCGTGGGCTATGGCGAATTTAGCCGTGCCAAGCGGGCAACGGGCACCGACCCTGCCAATCGCTTTCTCGACCACGGCAACTATCTGGCCTATGGGCTGGGGGCAACGGCGGCTTGGGTGCTGGGGCTGCCGCATGGTCTGGCGATTCTGCATGGCAAAACCCGTCGCGGCGGCTTGGTGTTTGATATTGCCGATTTGGTAAAAGATGCTTTGGTGCTGCCGCAGGCGTTTATCTCGGCGATGCGGGGTGACGACGAACAAACCTTCCGCCAAGCGTGCATCGACCGCTTTAGCCAAGCCGAAGCCCTCGACCTGATGATCGACACCACCAAGGCCGTCGCCTTGACGATGGGCAAGGCCGAAGCATGAATATCCTGCTGATTTCCCAATGCAGCAAAAACGCGCTGTTTGAAAGCCGCCGCATTCTTGACCAGTTTGCCGAGCGGCGCGGCGAGCGCACCTGGCAAACCACCCTCACCCAGCAGGGGCTGGACACCCTGCGCCGTCTGCTGCGCAAAACCGCCCGCAAAAATACGGCTGTGGCCTGCCACTGGATACGCGGCAAAGACCATAGCGAGCTGATTTGGGTGGTGGGCGATGCCCGCCAATTCAACGAACGCGGGGCGGTGCCCACCGACACCACGCGCCGCGACATTCTGCGCAGCCAAGACGAAAACGACTGGCACAGTGCCGAAATGATGCGGCTGTTGGCCAGCATCGCCGCGCTGTTTCACGACTTCGGCAAAGCCTGTGCCGCGTTCCAAGCCAAGATTAAGCCCAGCAAAAGCAAAAAGCCGCTGGCCGATGCCTACCGCCATGAGTGGGTTTCGCTGCGGCTGTTTGAGGCCTTTGTGGCGGGGGATAGCGATGCCGCGTGGTTGGCCAGACTGGTGCAGTTGCCCACCAGTGCCAGCGAAGACTGTCTGGCCAAGCTGGTGCGCGATGGCATGGCGGGTGGGCGCATCGTCAGTCCCTTTAGCAGCCTGCAAGGGCTGGCGCAAATTATCGGCTGGTTGATTGTTAGCCACCACCGGCTGCCCACCCCACCCGATAAGCTGGACAGCAAGGGCTTGCAGGTTTTGCCGCGCGGCATCAACAGCCTTTGGTGCGGCGCACGCCCCCAAAGCAAGCCCAGCGAAATCGAAGCGTGCTGGACGTTTAAGCAAGGCCTACCCTTTGCCAGCCAACACTGGCGCACCCACGCCAGCACGTTGGCGCAAATGCTGCAACGCCAACTGGCATTTCAGCCGCAGCACCCGTTGACCTCCCCCTATCTGCTGCACCTCTCGCGCTTGGCCTTGATGCTGGCCGACCACTATTACTCCAGCCAGCCCAGCCATGCCCGCTATGGCGATAAGGCCACCAAGAGCCAAACCCTCTACGCCAACACCGACCGCAAAACCGGTGCGCTTAAACAGCGTCTCGACGAGCATTTGATTGGCGTGGAGGTCAACACCAGCCGCCTTGTTCGCACCCTGCCGACGCTGGCCGCGCAACTGCCGCGCCTTGCCCGTCACCCTGGCTTTCGCACCCGCAGCCAAGGGGCTTTTGCGTGGCAAAACCGTGCATTTGACCTTGCCGAGGGGCTACGCCACCGCTCAGAAACGCAGGGGTTTTTTGGGGTCAATATGGCTTCGACCGGCTGCGGCAAAACCTTGGCCAATGGTCGGATTTTGTATGGCTTGGCCGATGCGCAACGCGGCGCACGTTTTACCGTTGCGCTGGGGCTGCGCACCCTGACCCTGCAAACCGGCGATGCCTACCGCGCACGCTTGCACCTTGGCGAAGATGAAATGGCCGTGATGGTCGGCGGGGCGGCGGTGCGCGAACTGCACGAACACCACGCCCAGCAAGCTGAAATCAGCCTTGCCGAAGCCAGCGGCACCGAATCAAGTGCCGAGCTGGTGCCGGAAGACAGCCCTGTTTACTTTGAGGGTGCGCTGGCGGATGGGCCGCTTAATCGCTGGTTGGCACAGAGCCCTGCCGCCACCAAGCTGCTGAATGCCCCGATTTTGGTGTGTACGATTGACCATCTGATGCCCGCCTGTGAAAGCCGACGCGGCGGCCATCAAATTCCCCCGATGTTGCGGCTGATGACCAGCGATTTGGTGCTGGATGAGCCCGACGACTTTGGCCTAGAAGACCTGCCCGCCCTAAGCCGACTGGTGCATTGGGCGGGCTTGCTGGGCAGCCGTGTTTTGCTGTCCTCTGCCACCCTGCCGCCCGCGCTGATTGAAGGCCTGTTCGAGGCTTATTGTGCCGGTCGGGCAGCGTTTCAGCAGCATCGCGGCCAGCCTGGCAATCCCCTGTCCGTTTGCTGCGCGTGGTTCGACGAGTTTGCCGCCGAAGCCGCCGAGCACGCCGAAACAGGCCGCTACGCCGCTGCCCATCAGGCCTTTGTCGATAAACGCCTTGCCCGCCTGAGCAAGGCCGCGATGCGCCGCCATGCCGAGATTTTGCCGCTGGCCATTGCACAAGCCAGCCGCGATGTGGTCTGCGTCGACCTTGCCGAAGCCCTGCAGCCTGCCATCACCCGCCTGCACGCCGCCAATCACCAGACCGACCCCACCACCGGCAAGCGGGTCAGCATCGGCCTGATTCGCATGGCCAATATCGACCCGCTGGTACAGGTCGCCCAAGCCTTGTTGGCACGCGATGCCCCGCCCAATCAGCGCATCCATCTTTGTGTTTACCACTCACGCCATCCGCTGCTGGTGCGCTCGGCGATTGAGCAGCGGCTGGACCGCTTGCTGAACCGCACTTCTCCCCACGCCTTGTTTGCCGATGCCGCGCTGCGCCAGCTACTCGACCAGCACCCTGAGCCGAACCAGATTTTTATCGTGTTGGCCACGGCGGTGGCAGAGGTGGGGCGTGACCATGATTACGATTGGGCAATTGTCGAGCCGTCGTCTATGCGCTCGATTATTCAGCTGGCAGGGCGTATCCGCCGCCACCGCCCCGAAGCCTATGCCGCCACCAACGTGCTGCTGCTTGATTGCAATGTGCGCCATTTGGTGGAGGGCGCGGGCAAGGCCGTGTTTGTTCGCCCTGGGTTTGAGAGCCCCACCAGCCAACATTTTCAGCTTCGCAGCCACCATTTACAGGCGGTGCTGACACCGGCACAACTGGCGCGGATTGATGCCGCCAGCCGTATCCGTGAGCGCCCTGTGCTGGACGCGCAAAACAACCTTGCGGACCTCGAACATGCGCGTCTGCGTGAGCTGATGCAGGGGGTGACCGTGGCCGACAAAGCCCCCAACGACTACCCCGTCCCGCTTTGGTGGCAAACCCCCGCACACATGACCGGCTATCTGCAAAAGGAGCAGTCTTTCCGTGCCGACCCTTTTGGGCAACAACGCTATGGGCTGTTGTTGGATGAAGATGCTGAGAAGGTCGATTTTTGCGCCTTCGGCGAGCGGGGCGACATCACTGTCGTGAACCATCTGCTACATTCCTATCCCATTCAACTTGGGTGTGGTATGGGTTTATGGGGCGATGTGGATTATGAGACTGCACTCTATCGCCTTGCTGAGCATATGAACCTCGACCCCGCCGAATGCGCCAAAAAATTTGGCACGCTGACACTGCCGTTTAAGCGGTTTGAGGACGGGCATGGCATCTCTGACGATTGGGCCTACCACCCCGCCCTTGGCTTCAGTCGGTTTCGTGAATAATTTTTCTAGGAGGCTACACATGACAGAAGAAAGCAACGCCCTTGCGCCGCCTATTTCTGCTGCACAGATTCAAGCGGTTATCACGCAATTCCTCGCCGACCGCCTCCAGCCTAAGCTGGACAAAGTCAGCGAGGAAGACCACGAGAAGCGGGCTCTGCTGCGGGCAGACTATGCGCCCAAAAGCTGGATTGCCGATGCCGCACGGCGGGTGAGCCAGATTCAGCAGGTCACCCACGCCCTTAAATACCTCCACCCCGATGCACGGGGCACCAGCCTTTACAGCACCGGCACCCCCCACGCCGCGTCTGCCGAGGTCGGGACGCATGTGCTGGGCGCAGGGCTGCTGCCCGACGTGGTGGGTAATGCTGCGGCATTGGATGTGTATAAATTCCTGAATCTGTCGGTGGGGGCGCACCGCATCCTAGACCTTGCCCTCGCTGCCGACCCCGTACTGGCCGAGGCGTTTTCGGACAATACCGAAGAAGCCCATGCGTGGATGGCGGCATTTGCCACGCTGCCCGAGGCCAAAAACACCCCTGCTTCCCATACCCTTGCCAAGCAGGTGTATTGGCCGCTGGGCGCGGGGCACTACCACCTTCTCGCCCCGCTGTTTCCGACCTCGCTGGTGCAGCGGGTGTGGCAAACCATTCGTGACGACCGCTTTTCTGACGCAGCCAAAGCGGCTCGTGCGGCCCGCAAAGCCAACCTGCCTCACCCGCATGGGTTTCACGAATACCCCCACCTCGTGATTCAGCAATTTGGCGGCACCAAGCCCCAAAACATCAGCCAGTTAAACAGCGAGCGGCATGGTGAAAATTACCTCTTGCCCTCGCTACCCCCTTGCTGGAATGCCCCGCGCCTTCGCCCTCCTTTGGCCACCCACAGCGTATTTGACCGTGCTTTTGGTCGGCGGCCACGGGTGCGGGAGTTGGTGCGCATCCTGCGTGATTTTTTGGCCCGTGTGACGCAGGTCAATAATGTCAACATTCGCCATAAGCGTGCCGAGCTGGTGGGGTTTATCTGCGACGAAGTGCTGTCCTACGCCGCCGAGCTGCGCGATGCCGTGGAAACAGGGGTGCTGGCCGCCGGTTGGACGCTGGATGCCGCCTGCACCCTTAACCGTGCCGAGCAGCTTTGGCTGGACCCGCTGCGCCACCAGCACGACCCCGACTTTGCCCGCGACTACGCCCGCGATGATTGGCCGGACGACATCTGCCGCCGCTTCGGTAGCTGGCTGGCCACCCACTTGACCACGAAAGACACCCCTATGAGCACGGTTGAAGCGGAACACTGGCACGGCGTACTTAGCCAAGAAATGCGCTTGCTGCGTCGGGAGATGGCTGACTATGCGTGATATTTCTGGATTGATTGTCCTGCCCCATCTGCGGGTGCAAAACGCCAATGCAATTTCTGGCCCGTTAAGCTGGGGCTTTCCTTCGCCCACGGCGTTTACCGGCTTTGTTCACGCGCTGGAACGCCAGTTTGCCGCCCAGTTGCCCGAAGGCTTTGCCGGAGTGGGGATTGTGTGCCACCACTTTGATCCGCAGGTGTCGCAACCGGCAGGCAAGCGGCACCACGTCTTTTGCTTGAGCCGCAACCCTGTGGGCAAGGACGGGGGCGCGTCGGCCTTGGTAGAAGAAGGCCGCGCCCACCTAGAGGTCAGCTTGGTGATTGCCGTGCGTGACTACTATCCCAGCGACGAAGGGCAATGGCTGGCCGAAGACCTGCTCCACGCCGCCTACGGGATGCGCTTGGCGGGTGGCAGCCCGCTTTACCGTGAAGGGTCGCGCCATCAGGCCAGTTGGCATGGTTTGGCGGGGACGGAGGAAGGCGACAACGCGGTGTTCCGCACCCTGCGCCGCCGCCTGCTGCCCGGCTTTGCCTTGGTGCAACGTGATGACTTGCTGGCCGCCCGTCTGGCCGCCCTGCGTGAGACGGTGCCGGACAGTACTGCCCTTGATGCCCTGCTCGACTTCTCTCGCCTTAATTTTGAGCCTGTCACGCCCCCTGCTGACGCGACGGGTCAGGCCGGTGACGTGACGTGGACTTTGCGCCCCAAGGCCGGCTGGTTGGTGCCATTGCCTATTGGCTATGCCGGTATTTCGCCGCTTTACGCTGCGGGTGAGGTGGCCCAGACCCGCGACGAAACCACGCCCTTCCGCTTTGTGGAAAGCCTTTACACCCTTGGCGAATGGGTCAGCCCGCACCGGCTCGACACCTTGGCGCAGCTGCTGTGGACGCAGGAAGCCGACCCCGCTACGGGCCTTTATCGCAGTCGTAACCGTTACGCTGACCGTTTTGCCTAACCCTCTTTTTTATTGAATCACGCCCCCCTTACCTAGGAGCATCATCATGGCTAAAGCCGAACTCAAGACCGCCTCTGTCCTTGCTTTTGAACGCAAACTCGACCCTTCTGACGCGCTGTTTAGTGCGGGCAAATGGGATGACTGTGCCAACGGTGCCCAATGGCCCGCCGTCGGGCTGCGCGAGAAATCAGTGCGCGGCACCATCTCCAACCGTCTTTCGGCCAAGGAACAAGACCCCGCCAAGCTGGATGCCTCGATTCAGTCGCCCAACTTGCAAACCGTGGATGTCGCCACCCTGCCCAACGATGCCGACACCTTGCGCGTGCGCTTTACCCTGCGGGTGTTGGGCGGCGCGGGCACGCCCTCGGCCTGTAACAATGCCACCTACCAAGCCAAGCTGCAGACCACTGTGCAGCAGTACGTCAGCACCATCGGCTTTGCCCCGCTGGCTGCCCGCTATGCGGCTAATCTTGCCAACGGGCGTTTTCTTTGGCGTAACCGGATGGGGGCAGAACACATCAGCGTCCACGTCCGCCAACTGGCGCAAGGTACTGCGGCGCAGACATGGGTTTTTGACGCGCTGAATTTTTCGCTGCGTGATTTTGATGCGACCTCTCCTGACTTGACTGCCCTTAGCACGGTGATTGAGCAGGGTTTGGCGGGGACGGCGCACGCCTTGCTGGAGGTGATTGCCTATGTGCGGGTTGGCGACGGGCAGGAGGTCTACCCCTCGCAGGAGCTGATTCTCGACAAGGGCGACAAGAAGGGGCAGAAGAGCAAGACGCTTTACCACGTTGGCGGGGTGGCGGGGCTTCATAGCCAAAAGGTTGGGAATGCGCTGCGCACCATTGATACGTGGTATCCCGCCGAGGACGCGGACTGTGACTTGGGGCCGATTGCGGTGGAGCCGTATGGCTCGGTGACTTCGCAGGGCAAAGCCTATCGCCAGCCCAAGGACAAGGCCGACTTTTACAATTTGTTGGACAACTGGGTACTGAAGGACAAAACACCGACGCTTGAGAATCAATATTTTGTGATGGCCACCCTGATTCGTGGCGGTGTCTTTGGTGAGAAGGAGTAAGGGATGGATGCCTATCTTGAGCTGCGCTTGCGCCCTGACCCTGAATTTTCGGCTGACCTGCTGCTGAACGCGCTTTTTGCCAAGTTGCACCGTGCGTTGGTCAGCCACGGCGAAGGGCGAATTGGGGTGAGTTTTCCTGATGTGCACCCTGCCGCAGGCCACTTGGGCGGGCGTGTGCGTCTGCACGGGCAGGCGGCGGATTTGGCGCATTTGATGGCGCAGCCTTGGTTACTTGGGATGCGTGACCACTTGGCTGATTTTGCGATTGCGCCTGTGCCGGAGGGGGCGTTGCACCGCATTGTTCGCCGTGTGCAGGCCAAGAGCAGTGTTGCCCGCCAACGGCGGCGGCTGATGCGCCGTTGTGGTGTGGATGCGGCGGCGGCGGTGGCTGCGATTCCTGACCATGCGGCGGAGCGGCTGACGCTGCCTTGTGTGGTGCTGACGAGCCGGAGTACGCAGCAGCAATTTCGCTTGTTTATTGCCCACTTACCGCTGCAACCGACTGCCAGCGTGGGACGTTTTTCTGCCTATGGGCTGAGTGACGATGCCAGCATCCCTTGGTTTTAACCCTTTTTTTGCGGGTAATTTTACTACCTGAAAAATCAAGGACTTAGCCACCCCTGCCAAAATAGGGGTGGCAGACCAAAACGGCCTTATTTTCTTTAAAAATGAGGGCGTTGGTTCGGGTATACTCTAGTTCACTGCCGGACAGGCAGCTTAGAAAATCAGTAGCACAGATTTTCACATCCCCGTCTTGTTCACTGCCGGACAGGCAGCTTAGAAAGCTCAAATCATCAACCCATTGCGTCGCTGATGGTTCACTGCCGGACAGGCAGCTTAGAAAGTTGCTGTCCCTCAAAACGATGTTCTCATTGTGTTCACTGCCGGACAGGCAGCTTAGAAAGCTTGCAACGTCATTAAAATACGCCGGGATTTTGTTCACTGCCGGACAGGCAGCTTAGAAAAGAAGC
>ERZ650307.34-NODE-34-length-56267-cov-12.145165_pt1 | contig 56267 bp, 53 predicted proteins | sample MGYA00376243_ERZ650307 | MGnify/ENA primary metagenome ERZ650307 (study PRJEB26733, sample SAMN07839242) | wastewater metagenome | biome: urban; feature: artificial channel; material: waste water | place: USA: North Carolina | collected 2016-03-31 ... | reverse complement strand
TGCTCTCTGACCTCGCCGACCGGCTTACCGCGCCACTCGATGATCTGATCCAGCGCCCGTACCACCCGCTCAGATGGCAACGAAAGGTCAATGTCGATGGCCAAGGCCTCCCGGTTGAAGTCGTCGATGACGTTGAACAATACGCAGATACAGAAAGCACAACCCGAATCCCCAGTTACGCTGGTTGTGGGTCAATAAGCTCGCTGGGTAAAGGTTTGATTTCTACGGTCATGATGGCTTCCCGTAAGGTGACAGTTTCCTGCCAAAAGACCGTTTACACAAAATTTCTTACACCCTCGAAGATGTGATGAATTTGGCTTGTAACGACATGGATATTGTCTCCTTGACCTATCTTGACTGGAGTTCATTGCATAGCAATGGTGCGTGATTGCGAAAAGCCTAACGTAGAGGTGACCGGCGCTGCGCGGCTTTATCGCGTAGCGTCCGTGTGGACTGCCGGGTTGGGCGCAGTTGATTCCACAGGGAGCATTTCAGACAACAAGGTTTCTGGGGCAATGTCCTGCTCGTTGGGCCAAGTTACCGCGCCAAATAGAATGCCTACCCGATTGAAATAATGCACGTCACGAAGCTCGCGAAAGACACCGTGGTCGAGATAGGGAGTCAAGTCGAAAATGCCCTTACGCCCATTCTCAATCTCGACATAAATTCGGAAATCAGGCAGTGGTTTGACAGTTTTTACATCCCAATACATGGCACCCTCCTCACAGTGGTTCGATTTTGTAGGGATTCTCACCACTGACGGCGAGCGCCCAATCGGCCATGAGTTCGTCGCGATGGAGTTCTATCCACGCCTGCACCAGACGCAATTGCTTGCGCGGCAAGTCGCCGGCAAGAATCTCACCGTCTCCAAGACTGATGGACGCTTCGAACTCGGCGTATTTGGCGTGAATGTGCGGCAGTTGTGGTGCTGGTTATCGATCAGGTACAGGCGGATGATGATGCCGTAGAACATGGAAATGATGGGCACGTTGTACTCCTCGTGATCTAGCTAATGTCGTTAGTTTAGGTGTGAGGCACGCCTTTCGCAAAAGTCGGCTCTGTCGGGACGGAGGAAACTGTGGCCTGTCCCCTATTATTCTTGCGATTATTGACTCTGGCTCCTTTGACCCACTTTCTTTTTTACGGCGGACGTGCCCGATGCGCTGTCGGGCAGCGGCGGTGTTGGGGTTGCGGGGGAAGACACGGCGGCGTTTAAGCTACACTCCGGTTTTAACCTCTCTGCCCCCCCTCCTATGCCGCTGCTCTCTGACCTTGCCCGCCGGCTTACGGCACTTGAAGCCGACCATCGCCGCCGCCGCTGCCCCCTGCTCGACAGCCCCCAAGGCACGCACTGCCTGATTGACGGCCAACCTTATCTCACTTTTTCCAGCAACGACTATTTGGGTCTGGCGCAACATCCCGCGCTGATTGCGGCAGCACAGGCCACGGCCACCCAGTGGGGGGTGGGCGGGGGGGCTTCGCATTTAGTGACGGGGCATTTGCGCCCTCATGCTGATTTTGAACGCAGCTTTGCGGCGTGGGTCGGGCTACCGGCGGCACTCTTGTTTTCTAGCGGCTATCAAGCCAATTTGGCGGTGATTACCGCGCTGGTCGGGCGAGGGGATGCGGTGTTTGCCGACCGGCTAAACCACGCCTCGCTCAACGATGCTTGCGTGTTGTCGCGGGCAACGTTTCGGCGTTTTGCCCACAATGACCTCGCCCAGCTCGACCGCCTGCTAACCGACACCCCTGCCCGCACCAAGCTGATTGCGGTGGATGCGGTGTATAGCATGGAAGGCGACACCGCGCCGTTGGCGGCATTGCTGGCGTTGGCGGAGCGGCATGGGGCGTGGCTGTATCTGGACGATGCCCACGGTTTTGGGGTGCTGGGCGAGGGGCGCGGCAGTGCGGTGGCGGCGGGATTATCGAGTCCCCAGCTGATTTACATGGCGACCTTGGGCAAGGCAGCAGGGGTATCGGGGGCGGCGGTGGCGGCGCAGCAGACGGTGATTGATTGGCTGGTGAATGCAGCACGTCCGTATATTTTTACCACCAGCAGCAGCCCGATGGTGGCAGGGGCGTTGTCGGCCAGTGTGCGGCTGATGGCCACCGAGCCTGCCCGCCGTCAGCAGCTGTTTGCGCGGATTGCCCAACTGAAACAGGGCATCGCGGCAGCCGGTTTGCCGTGGCACTTGCTGCCCTCGGATACGCCGATTCAGCCGCTGATTATTGGGAGCAATGCCGAGGCTTTGGCGGTGTCTGCCGCGCTTAAAGCCGAGGGGCTATGGGTGACAGCCATCCGCCCGCCAACGGTGCCAGCGGGAACGGCACGGCTGCGGATTACGCTGTCTGCCGCCCACACCGAAGCCGATGTGGTGCGGTTGCTGGCGGGCTTGGGACGGGTGGCGGGCAGCGGTGTTAAGTCCCCCGAAAATCGGGGTAGGTAGGGCTACAGACTCAAGCACGCCCCCACCCCTTTAAGAACCTGTTTACGATCTGCGAGACTCGGGTGATCCTGCGTTGAAATTCAGAAAAAATATGCGTAGATTCAAATTCAACGGCATTTTCCCCCAAAGTTCCCCTTGGCAACCCCTGCACCATTGGGGCTTTGAGCAGGTTCTAAGGTGTCGTCGGCACCAACGCCGCTTGGTCGGCACTCTCTGGCAGCACGCTAATCGTCACCCGCCGATTCCGCGCTCGACCTTCGGGTGTGGTGTTGGGGGCGACAGGGCGGTTTTCTGCGTAGCCAATGGCAATCAGCCGGTTGGGGGCGATGCCGTTTTCGACAAATAAGCGCACCACACTGCCCGCCCGTGCCGCAGACAGCTCCCAATTAGATGGGTAGATGGCATTTTTGATCGGGCGGTCGTCGGTATAGCCTTCAACCCGTACCCGATTGGGCTGCGGGGTCAGTGTTTTGGCCAGTTCGCCCAGCCACTCGGCGGCGTGCGCCGAGGGGCGGGCTTGGCCGGATTCGAACAGTGCGTTGTCGTCCACCTCAATCGCCACCCCCAGCTCGTTGTGCGATACCCGAACATGGCCTTTTTTCATTAGCGGGTCGAGCAATACTTTGAGCTGGCTGGCCAGCTTGTTCAGCCGAACGGCCTGTTCCTGCTCCAACTTCAGCTGGGTGGCGGTTTTTTTTGCGATGGGCAAGGGGATTTCGACGGCGATTTGGGTGTTGGCACTGCCAGTTTGTCCCACGGCGACGACACTGACCCCCCCCTGCCGGAATGCCGAAATCATCGAGGTGGTGAGCTGCTTATACTTGCCTTCATTGGTGGACGAAATGGCGTACATCACCACAAAAAAGGCAAACATCAGGGTGACAAAGTCGGCATACGACACCATCCACCGGTCAGGATGGTCTGGGTCTTCTAAAAAGCGGCGGCGTGGCATGACGACTCTCCCCGTTGAAGTGGTGGCGGGCTTATTTTAGCCCGCTGGGCAGCAATGCGCTGGTCAGCCCTACGCTCATGCCCATCCCTAGCTTTTTGGCAAAGCGGTCAGACAGGTTTTCGGTGGGGGTGACATCAACCAAGGTTTCGGCCTGCAAGATGTCCCGCGCCACGCTCTCCACTGTGCCATACGCATCGGTTACGCCGAGCATCAGGCTTTTATCGCCTAGCCAATACATCCCAGAAAAAATCAGCGGGTCTTCTTTCAGTCGCATGCCCCGCCCTGCTTTGACTGCCTGAATAAACTGGGCGTGAACCTCGTTTAGCAACTGCTGGCGGATAGCTTCATCACGCGGATTACGGGGCGAGAAAGGGTCGTTCATCGCTTTGTGGTCACCGGCGGTCATCAAGCGACGCTCTACGCCCAGCTTGTCGAGCACGCCGCTAAAGCCAAAGCCGTCAGAGAGCACGCCGATAGACCCCACGATGCTGGCGCGGCTGACAAAGATTCTGTCCGCTGCGGCGGCAATGTAATAGCAGCCCGAGGCGCAGACCTCTTCGACCACTACATATACCGGCAGATTGGGGTTTTTGGCTTTAAGACGGCGAATTTCGTCATAGACAATGGCGGACTGCACTGGGCTACCGCCTGGGCTATTGGCACGAATCACCACCCCTGCGGCGTTTTTGTCTTTGAACGCCTTGTCTAGGGCTTTCACCATGTGCTCGCCAGTTTTGTTTTCGCTGCTGATTTCACCATTCAGCGTAATCAGTACCGTATGTCGACCCGAGCCGAGGGTGTCGGTGGCGGTGTCTTCATCGCCAAATAGCGCGACCCCGCCTGCCACCAGCAGCACCAACCAACAGAGGCGAAAAAACACATTCCAGCGGCGGCTACTGCGCTGCTCTTTGACGGCAGCGAGGGCGACTTTTTCGAGGGTTGCGCGTTCCCAGTGGGGTTGTTCGCTCATCGGGTGGGGCTTTCTGATTTTTTAAGTAGGGGCTGCGGTGTGGATGGGGGGCTACCCGCCTACGCGCGGGGCAAGCCAAGCCTGCAAGGGGGTAAACGCGTCAAAAATAGCCAAAGGTTGGGCTTCGTTGAGCAAGGCGATGGGGTGTGCGCCGTAGCTGACCCCGACTGCCCATGTGCCCGCGTGCTGGGCCATCAGGAGGTCATGCGTGGTGTCGCCGACCATCAGCGTGCGCCGTTTGTCTGCCCCCAAGACCTCGGTGAGGTCATCCAGCATCTGGGGATGGGGTTTGGAGGGGCATTCGTCCACCGTGCGGGTGGCAGCAAAAAAATCGACCAGCCCGCTGGCTTCTAGCGCACGGTCTAGCCCGACGCGGCTTTTGCCAGTGGCGACGGCCATCAGCACGCCGGCCTCCCGCCACGCGCTCAGGGCTTCGAATACGCCATCAAACAGTACCATGCCTGCGTCACCAGCAAGGTAATGCTGACGGTAGGCTTCCACCATATCTTGGTAGCGGGATTCGGGCAGATTAGGGCAAACATAGCGCATGGCATCGACCAGCCCCAGCCCAATCACATGGCTGGCGGTGCGGCGGTCAGGCACGGGTAAATTCAGCCCCGCACACGCCCGTTGAATCGAGGTGGTGATATGGGCGGTGGAATCCATCAAGGTGCCGTCCCAATCAAATACCAGCAGGTCGAAACGGTCAGGGGCAGTCAGCATCATGGGGCAAGGGTATCCAAGAAACGTTGCAAATCGGGGGGGAGCGGGGCTTGGAGCACCAAGGGCGCGTCGGTGAGGGGATGGCTTAATTTAAGCTGCCACGCATGGAGAAACATCCGCTTGAGCCCCCGCTTTAGGAGTTCGCGGTTGGCGGTGTGGTCGCCGTATTTGTCATCGCCCGCAATAGTCGCCCCGTTGGCCGCCATATGAACGCGGATTTGGTGGGTGCGCCCGGTTTTAAGCTGGGCTTCGACCAGCACAAACGCGCTGTTGTCGTGGCGTGACAGCACCCGAAAACGGGTATGGGCATATTGCCCCTCGGCTTCGGTGGCAGCGACGCGTACACGGCGTTCGCCATCGGGTAGGTTGTATTTGAGCAGGGGCAACTTCACATCGTGGCGGTTATGCGCCCAATCGCCACAGCCTAAGGCCAGATAGCGTTTATCGAGGTTGTGGTTGTCACGCATCATGGCGTGCAGCTTGACCAGTGCCGGTCGCTTTTTGGCAATCAGCAGCAAGCCGGAGGTTTCGCGGTCTAGCCGATGCACCAGCTCCAAGAAACGGGCCTCGGGACGCGCCGCACGGAGCTGTTCAATCACCCCAAACGACACCCCCGACCCACCATGCACGGCGACCCCTGCCGGCTTGTTAATGACCAGCAGCGCGTCGTCTTCGTAAACGATGGGGAATTCGAGGGCGGGGACGGCGCGGGGCGCGTCGGGAGCGGCAATCCGCACCGGCGGAATGCGCACCTCGTCGCCCAGCTGCAAGCGGTAGCTGGCATCAATCCGTCCTTTGTTTACGCGGACTTCGCCGCTCCGCAAAATGCGGTAAACATGGCTCTTGGGCACGCCTTTCAGCACACGAAGAAGGTAGTTGTCGATGCGCTGGTCTTGCTCGGCATCGGTGATGGTCACACGGGTGACGGAGTCTTTGCGTATATCTGGCATTTTGCTTATACTTCTTTGCGCTCGGAGCGGGTTGTGGATAACCCGTGTACTTCCAGTGCATAAGTTCGGGAAAATAAGCACTGTCGCCTCATCGTCCCGACCATGCCGAAACGCCCCATTGCACCGCAGTGGCGCAGCATGGAACGCGGCGGCGACACGGTTATCTCGCTCACCGAAAAGCAGCGATGGTAAAGCATTTACACGCAAACCGCACTCACCAGAACACGCCGTTTTTCGGTGCAAAAGCCCGCCGAAAAATCATGCAGCAAAGTTTGACCCGACGCGGTCACCAGATAGGGGCGCAAGCCCAAAATTTTCCAGCCGAATCGCATCGGCTGATGCAATGGCCTGATTGTAGCGGCGGTGTCGCCGGTGTCGTGCCGAGTGGCCTATTGCCCGGCTTCACATTGCCCCCCGCACTCTCTCCGGCATCCTGGTTCGCGCTTTACGAAAGTTGGCTTCTCCCTACGCTTCAGTGCTCTTTACCCAACACTTTCTCGGTTCAACGCCTACTTTGGTAGGCCGTCAAATACTTGCTGCGACGTTGTTTTACCCTTGCCCTAGGGCATCTGGCGATGGGGTCTGCTCCTTTTCGTGTCTTGGCTTAATCGAGGCTCAAGAGCGAAAAAAGCATCCTCATCTCAGCATTAGAACGTGTTCAAGGCCTAGCGAACGCAGGCTCACCCGAGTCTCGCCGACTTTGAACAGGTTCTTAGAGTAAAACGCGTCCTTTTCCTGTTGTTGCCCCGTTCTCGTCCAGTCTCCGCCCCTTTATGTGCCTTCCTGGACCAAGGGCAGAAGCTGTTTCGTGACAGGCTGTCAGCAGCGAATCCCCCACTGCGTGAGTGCCGCGCAGAGACCCCCCATGAAAAGAATGTTATTCAACGCCACGCAAGCTGAAGAGCTGCGCGTTGCGATTGTTGACGGGCAAAAGCTCGTTGACCTCGATATTGAAACCGTTGGCAAAGAACAGAAAAAAGGCAACATCTACAAGGCCACCATCACACGGATTGAGCCTTCGCTAGAAGCCTGCTTTGTCGATTACGGCACCGACCGTCACGGTTTTCTCCCGTTCAAAGAAATCTCCCGCACCTACTTCAAAGACCACGAAGGCGGCGGTCGTCCACGCATTCAAGATGTGCTGCGTGAAGGCCAAGAGCTGATAGTTCAGGTTGAAAAAGACGAGCGCGGCAACAAAGGCGCGGCACTGACCACCTATATCAGCTTGGCGGGTCGCTACTTGGTGTTGATGCCCAACAACCCACGCGGCGGGGGCGTGTCGCGCCGTATCGAAGGCGAAGAGCGCAACGAGCTGCGCGAGTTGCTTTCCCAGCTCGAAAGTCCTGCTGGCATGAGCCTGATTGCCCGCACCGCAGGCATTGGCCGCACCCTAGACGAACTGCAATGGGACTTAAACTACCTGCTGCAACTGTGGACCGCCGTCGAATCCGCTGCCGGTGCGCAAGCCGCCCCCTTCTTGATTTTCCAAGAAGGCAGCTTGGTGATTCGCGCGATTCGCGATTACTTCCAGCCTGACATCGGCGAAATCCTCATCGACACCGAGGAAATCTACGAACAAGCCCGCCAGTTTATGAGCCACGTCATGCCGGGCAATGTGGGGCGCGTCAGGCTCTACAAAGACGATGTGCCGCTGTTCTCGCGCTTCCAAATCGAACACCAAATCGAAACCGCGTTCTCACGCGCCGTCAACCTGCCTTCCGGCGGCGCGATTGTGATTGACCACACCGAAGCCTTGGTGTCGGTCGATGTCAACTCTGCCCGTGCCACACGCGGCACCGACATCGAAACCACCGCGCTGAATACCAACGTCGAAGCGGCTGACGAAATCGCCCGTCAACTGCGCCTGCGTGACTTGGGCGGCTTGATTGTCATCGACTTTATCGACATGGAAAGCCCCAAGAACCAGCGCGAAGTCGAAACCCGTCTCCGCGATGCGCTCAAAACCGACCGCGCCCGCGTTCAAATGGGCAAGCTGTCCCGCTTTGGCTTGCTGGAACTCTCCCGTCAGCGTTTGCAGCCTAGCCTAGGCGAAACCAGCCACATGCCTTGCCCACGCTGCCACGGCACCGGCTTTATTCGTGGGATTGAATCGTCCGCCCTGCACATTTTGCGGATTATCCAAGAAGAAGCGATGAAGGACGGCACCAACGCCATTCACGCCCAAGTGCCAGTCGATGTCGCCACCTTCTTGCTGAACGAAAAACGCGCCGACTTGTTCACCATCGAAGCCCGTTTGCGGGTGGGCGTGGTGCTGATTCCCAATATCCACTTGGAAACGCCGCACTACACCATCGCCCGCTTGCGCAGCGAAGATTCGCCAGAAAGCGAATCGCCCAGCTACAAAATGGTCGAAATGCCGACCGAAGAAGGCTACGCCGCCAGCCACCAAGACAAAGCCAAGGCCAAGCCCGAGCGTCAACAGGCTGCGGTGCAGGGCATTACGCCAGAGCAACCGGCTCCCGTCTCGGTGCGTGACCAACGCGCCGAAGCCGCTGCCCCCGCTGCCCCCGCTGCGGCTGCACCGGTGACCCCGCCCCCCGCCCCGCCCGCTGGCTTGCTTGCCCGTTTGGTTGGCTGGTTTAGCCAACTGTTTACCACCGCCCCCGAGGCCGCCCCAGCAGCACCGGCTGCCCCTGTGGCTGCGCCCGCTTCTCGCCGTGAAGGCAGCGGTCAACGCCGTGAGCGTCGTCCGCGCACCCCGCGTGGCGAAGACAGTGGCCGTCGCAATGGCGAAGACCGCCCAGAGCGCGGCGAGCGCAACGAAGGGCGCGGCAACAGCGAGCGCACCGAACGCGCTGACCGCAACGAAGGTCGTGAGCCCCGTGAACCGCGCGAGCCACGCGAACCCCGTGCTGAGCGCGGTGGACGTAACAGCGAACGCGGCGAACGGGCTGACCGTCAGCCGCGTCCAGAGCGTCAAGCCTTGCGCCAAGAAATGCGTGACCGTGAAGAGCGCGAAGCCCGCGAACAAGCCGCTGCGCCAGAGCGGGAAGGTCGTGCGGAAAAAGCCGAACGTGAACCGCGTGAGCCGCGTCCTGACAATCGCCGTCGCCGCACACCAGAAAGCACCGAGCAAGCCGCACTGGTTGAGCCGATGAACGCACCAGAAGCCGGCAACGAGCAAGGTCTAGCCGAAGCCGAGCGCAACGAGCGTGGCGGTCGTCGTCGTCGCGGTCGTCGGGGTGGCAACCGTGCTGACCGTGAGGGCGTAGAAAACAACGACAACAGCCTCGACACCAGCGAAGGGCAAGAAGTCGCCCTCAACAGCGAAGCCGCCCGCCCCGTTGACGTGGCTGTGCCTGTCGCTGCCTTGACTACGGCCACTGTGGCGGCGGTTGTGGTGCACCACGCAGAGGCCGTCGCCCCTGCGGCAGCCCCTGCTGTAGTGGCTGAACCCGCTGCAGAAGTCGTGCCTGTTGCGGCAGTGGTTGAAGTCTTGCCGGTGGTTGAAATGACCCCTGTTGCTGTAGCTGCTGTTGCGCCCGCCGTGGTGGCTGAAGCCCCTGTGGTCGTGGTCGCGCCGGTCGTCGAAGTCGTCGAAGTTGCCCCCGCTGCGGTGGTGGTTGAGCCGGTGACCGTTGTTGCTGCCCCTGGGCCAGTCGTGACCGCCCCTGTGGTGGAAGCGCCTGCCGTGGTAGCAGCGGTGGCGCCGATGGTGGTGGAAGCTGCCCCTGTCGTCGTCGCCCCTGTGGTGGCTGCGCCGGTGGTGTCCCCAGTGGCACCCGAAATCCCGCTCGAAACCGTATTGGCTGAAGCAGGCTTGGTATGGGTCAACACCGCCCCTGCCGTCGTTGCCACCGTGCCCGTGGTTGACATCACCCCTGCCGCCAACACCCGCCGCCGCCGCGATAGCGTCAGCAGCGCCGCCACGCCAGAGGCCGCTGTTGAAGCCCCTGCGCTGTCCTTGGTGGAAACCCAAGCCGCGCCGGTGCTGGCACCTGAGCTGCTTGCACCGGTGGAGCCTGTTGTCCGCCGCCGTCGGGATGCCCGTCCGGTAGCCAGTGTCGTCCCTGCGGCCATCCAGCAAGTTCAAACGGGTGAAGCACCGCCTGCCGCGTAATCTGCTGCTTGGCTTGCCCTGTATCCCCCGTCACAGTCTTTGTGCGGGGGATTTTTGCTTTTGCGTCCGCATGGACGGATTATTTCCACGAGAGGCTCGTTGTGAATTTCCCTGCCCAGTTTTTTGATACCAGCACCCAAGTGCTGTCGCTGCTGCTGGCGTTGGCTATCGTGGCCGAGGCGTTGCGCCGTGTGGCGTGGCGGCAGCTTGATCCTGTCAGTGCCAATGCGTGGCTGGGGGCGTGTGTCGGGGTGATGGTGCTGTGGTCGCTGAAGGGTGGGCTGAAAGAGGGGTTGAATTTCCATCTGCTGGGGGCGGCCACGCTGACCCTGATGGCGGGGCCGTGGCTGGCACTTATCGGGATGGCGATGGTGCTGCTGGCCTTGTCAGCCTACGGCCATATCGAGTGGATGGCGTGGGGGGTGAATTTTCTGGTGTCGAGCGGTGTGCCGATTGCGGTCACCACCTTGGGCTTACGGCTGACGCACCGCCATTTGCCGGCCAATTATTTTGTCTATTTGTTCGGCAATGCGTTTTTGGCGGGTGGCGTGAGTTTTTGCCTCGCCAGCGTGTGTGGGATGGGGGTGTTGGCTTTGGCGGATGCCTATCCGATAGGCTATTTGCTGGAGGATATTTTGCCGTTTTATCTGCTGCTATCGTGGTCAGAGGCATTTTCGACTGGGCTGATGGTGGCGGTTTTTGTCGTCTACAAACCGCATTGGGTGGCGACATTTGACGATGCACGCTATCTGAATGACAAACCACCGCGCTGAATCCCCGTTTGTCGCACAAAAAGGTTGGGTGAGGCAGCAATCTCAACGAAAAAATGCCTTAAAATGACCGATTGTTCACCGCTAACTGAGCTTTCCCCGATGATTCAAATTGGTATCGTAATGGGCAGTAACAGCGACTGGGAAGTCATGCAGAACGCCGCACGCGTTCTAAAAGATTTTGGTGTCGCTTTTGAAACCCGCGTGGTCTCCGCCCACCGCACGCCGGATTTATTGTTCGAATACGCCGAAACCGCCCAAGCGCGGGGACTGTCCGCCATTATTGCGGGGGCGGGTGGGGCAGCGCATTTGCCCGGGATGTTGGCGGCCAAAACCATCGTCCCGATTTTGGGGGTGCCTGTGCCCTCCAAATACCTGCGCGGTGAAGATTCCCTGCTGTCCATCGTCCAAATGCCCAAGGGCATCCCCGTCGCCACCTTTGCGATTGGTGAAGCAGGCGCGGCCAATGCCGCCTTGTTTGCCGTGGCGCAGTTGGCCATTACGCAGCCGGAGCTTGCCGCCAAGCTGCAAGCCTTCCGTGACCAGCAAGCCGCCACCGTCTTGGCTATGACCCTGCCGGAGCTGGTGTAATGGCAGCGATTTTACCGCCCGCCATGCTGGGCATTTTGGGGGGTGGGCAGCTTGGTCGGATGTTTACCGTGGCCGCCAAAACCATGGGCTACCGCGTGACAGTGCTCGACCCCGATGCCCACGCACCGGCTGCCGCCTTTGCCGATGTGCATTTGCACGCCCCATTTGATGACCGCGAAGCCTTGGCCACCTTGGCCAGCACCTGCGCGGCGGTCACCACCGAGTTTGAAAACGTCAACGCCGATGCTATGCGGCAACTGGCACAGCACACGCGGGTGTCGCCTTCGGGGGATTGCGTGGCGATTGCCCAAGACCGCATCGCTGAAAAAAGCTGGATTAACCAAGCAGGGTTGCCTACCGCGCCTTACTTGCCGGTGCTGGCGGCGGCTGACCTTGACGGTGATTTGACCCCCTATCTGCCGGGGATTCTCAAAACCGCGCGGCTCGGTTACGACGGCAAGGGACAAGTGCGGGTAGACACCGCCGACCAAGCCCGCGCTGCTTATGCTGAATTGGGCGACATCGCCTGTGTGTTGGAGAAGCGGCTGACGCTGGCCTTGGAAGTCTCGGTGATTGTGACCCGCAGCCACCCCGCCCAAATGGCCGTGTTTCCCGTCGCAGAAAATCAACACGCCCACGGTATTTTGGATGTGTCGATTGTGCCCGCCCGCATCGACCCTGCCTTGGCCACCCAAGCGCAAAACATGGCCAAGCAGCTGGCTGAAACGCTGAACTATATCGGCGTGCTGGCCGTGGAGTTTTTTGTGTTGGCGGATAACGCGCTGGTGGTGAATGAAATCGCCCCCCGTCCGCATAACTCCGGCCATTACACGCTGGATGCCTGCCTGACCGACCAATTCCAGCAACAAGTCCGCGCCTTGTGCGGCTTATTGCCCGGCAAAACTGATTTGCTTTCGCCGGTGGTGATGGTGAACTTGCTGGGCGATGTCTGGCCGAGCACCGGCGGCGAACCCCATTGGGATGTGCTGATGGAAGCCCCCAACGCCCACCTGCACCTCTACGGCAAGCAACACGCCCGCCCTGCCCGCAAAATGGGGCACTTTACCGTGCAGGGCGCGAGCCTTTCCGCTTTGCTCGAACAGGTCGAGGCACTTAAAGAAACGCTGTGATGGCGTGTTGTCCTGCCGCGCATCGGCACACCCTGTCCGCTTGATTTTATTTTTGACTCCCCCGCAGCCGCCTCCTTGGGCGGCACGGCACCCGAGGCCACCATGACCGGTATTACCACCACCCACCTGACCAGCCTGAAAAAAATCTACGCAGGCAAAGTTCGCGATTTATACGAAATTGACGATAAGCGCATGTTGATGATTGCCACCGACCGCTTGTCCGCGTTCGATGTCATCTTGGATGAGCCTATCCCCGAAAAAGGCAAAATCCTGACCGCGATTTCCAATTTTTGGTTTGAGCAGCTCAAAGCCGTGGTGCCCAACCACCTGACCGGCGAACGCGCCGAAGACATGGTGTCGGCGGAAGACCTCCCCCAAGTGGAAGGGCGGGGCGTGGTGGCCAAACGGCTGAAGCCCGTGGCGGTCGAAGCCATTGTGCGCGGCTATTTGGCGGGGTCGGGCTGGAAGGAATATCAAAAATCCGGCACGGTCTGCGGGCTAACTTTGCCAGCGGGGCTAAAAGAAGCCAGCAAGTTGCCCGCCCCTATTTTTACGCCCTCGACCAAAGCAGCGGTCGGTGACCACGACGAAAACATCAGCTTTGCCCAGTGCGCGGCCATTATTGGCGAAGACTTGGCCCGGCAAGTCCGCGACACCGCCATTGCCCTGTATGTGGCCGCCGCTGACTACGCTGCCAGCCGAGGTATCATTATCTGTGACACCAAGTTTGAATTTGGCTTGGACGAAAACGGCACGTTGACCTTGATGGACGAAGCCCTGACACCGGATTCCAGCCGTTTTTGGCCGGCAGACAGCTATGCCGAGGGCAGCAATCCCCCGTCGTTCGACAAGCAATTTGTCCGCGACTGGTTGGAGGCTTCGGGCTGGAACAAAGAGCCGCCCGCGCCTGCTGTGCCGGCTGAGGTGTGCCAAAAAACAGCGGATAAGTACCGTGAGGCTTTGACCCGCCTCACCGCCTAATTCGCGGTGGTAAGCAAAAAAACGCCGGTGGTCTTGCCCAGAGACCCACCGGCGTTTTTGCGTCTGAGGCGGGGCGAAGGGGTCAGTCCAAGGCCGTGTAGCGTATCGTCAGCACTTCAATCTCTTCGCCGCGCAGCAGCACACAGTCGCCTTCTCGGGCTTTTAACAAGGCACGCGCCAAGGGCGAGACCCAGCTAATCCGGTTGCGGGTCAGGTCGATTTCATCCACGCCGACAATTGACACGGTTTGTTCACTACCATCGCCGCGCAGCACCTCGACCGTCGCGCCAAAAAATACCTGCTCGGTGTCGAGTCGGGCTTCGGGGTCCACCACTTCGGCCAGCTCTAGCCGCTTGGTCAAAAAGCGGATGCGGCGGTCAATCTCGCGCAGCCGTTTTTTGCCATAAAGGTAATCGCCATTTTCTGAGCGGTCGCCGTTAGAGGCCGCCCACGACACCACAGTGACCATTTCGGGGCGGGCTCGACGTACCAGCTCGGTGAGCTCGTCTTTGAGCCGCTGCCAGCCTTGTGGGGTGAGGTAGTTTTTGCTGTTCTCGGGCAAGCGTTGTTCAGCGGGGAGCGGGTCGTGCTCGGTATCGGGGGAGGGGGAGGTCATGGGGTACGCCGTGGGTTGCTTAGAACAGGCTCTCAGGGGCTGCTCACGCACAGGGCACTGGGGCAGGCTGCGCGGCGGGGCAACGCTTCTAGGGAAAAAACCGGATTGTGCGGCAAAATAGCCTCGTTGTGCGGCCTCTTCCCCTGTTTCCCCCAAGCGGGCAAGCCGCAGCCGGATTACACTTCCCCTCTTTGCTCGTTTAAGCCGAACCCACTATGACCACTCCTCTTGTTCCTGCCCTTAATTTTTCCCAAGACACCCTGACTCAGGTCGCCCAAACCGTGCTGGCCTTGGCACAACGCAAAGGCGCGACCGCCGTCGAAGCCGAGGTCTCCGAAGGCGTGGGACAAGGGGTCACTGTGCGGTTGGGCGAGGTCGAAACCATCGAATACAACGGTGACAAAAGCGTCGGCATCACCGTCTATGTGGGGCAAAAAAAAGGACACGCCAGCACCGCAGATTTTAGCGAGGCGGCGTTAAACAGCGCGGTAGAAGCCGCCCTGAATATTGCCCGCTATACCGCCGAAGACCCCTTTGCGGGCTTGCCCGATGCCGACCGGCTGGCACGCGGCACACTGCCTGACCTCGACCTGTTTCACCCGTGGGCTTTGCCGGTAGAAGCCGCCATTGCCCTGGCCCAAGAAGCTGAAGCGGCGGGGCAGGCGGTGGATGCGCGTATCGACAATTCCGAAGGGGCGACGGTCAATGTCAGCCTTGGGCAGTTTGTCTATGCCAATAGCCAAGGTTTTTGCCAAGGCTATACCTCCAGCCGCCATAGCCTGTCGGTGGTCTTGTTGGCCGAAGACAACGACAGTATGCAGCGGGATTATTGGTATAGCAGTGCCCGCCACCCTAACGATTTGCGTCCTGCGGCGGAGGTGGGACGGATTGCCGGTGAACGCGCCGTGCGCCGCCTTAACGCTCGCCGTATCAAAACCGGCCAATATCCCGTGCTATTTGAAGCCCCGTTGGCAGCGGGTTTGATTGGGCATTTTGTCGGCGCGGTCAGTGGCGGCGCGTTGTACCGCAAATCCAGCTTTTTACTCGATTCGCTGGGCACGTCGGTGTTTGCTCCCTGCGTGACCCTGCGCGAAGACCCCTTTGTGCTACGCGGCATGAGCTCTTCTCCTTTCGATGCCGAGGGCGTGGCGGTTGCGCCGCGCGTGGTAGTGGAGAAGGGCGTGGTGCAGGGCTATTTCCTGTCTAGCTACAGTGCCCGCAAGCTCGGCATGGTGACGACCGGCAATGCGGGGGGTAGCCATAACCTGCTGCTTGACAGTACCGGCGAGGATTTCGCCGCGCTCTTGCAGCGGATGGGAACAGGCTTGCTGGTGACTGAGCTGCTGGGGCATGGCGTTAACCCTGTCACGGGGGACTACTCACGCGGGGCGGCTGGCTACTGGGTTGAAAACGGGGTGCTGGCTTACCCTGTAGAAGAAATCACCATTGCAGGCAATCTGCGCGAGATGTTTGGCCGCATCGAAGCCATTGGCACCGATGCCTTGCCGCAGAGTTCAACCCGCACCGGCTCTATTTTGATTAGCGAAATGACCGTAGCGGGCGAAGGCTAAATACGGCAGGGGGGCGGATAGGGTACCAAAATAGCCGCTGAATCTTCCCCTCGACCCTTTCTTGTGCCCCCTGCCCCTTTAATTTGCAAAAAACCACGCATTTTGAGGGGTGGGGGGTGGATTCAAACATTGACGTGTAGCGTCACGAATTTATAATCCTCCCGCTTCTTGTCTAGCGAAAATCAGGCCATTTTTTCCTCGGAGGTCATCATGACAAGCCATGCGCTTACATGCGCCCATACGTTCGGCGTTCCGCCCTTTCTTCAACACACCCCCGTTACCTAGGTTTCACCGGAGAGATTCCCCATGCCCCCTTTCACCGCTGACGCGCACGCTGAGCTGTCCCTCGACTTTTCTGTTGTTCAAGCCCAACTGGCTAAAGGCTACGAAAAGCCTTTTCTGATTCTTGATACGTCTATTGTGCGCGAAAAAGCCCGCCGCTTTTTCGCTGCCATGCCGCGTGTCCGCCCCCATTTTGCGGTGAAGTCGAATCCAGATTCGCGCGTGCTGGCCGTCCTCAAAGAAGAAGGCGTGGGCTTTGAAATCGCCTCCATTGCCGAGCTGGACCAGCTTTTGGCTTTGGGTGTGCCTGCTGCAGAAGTTTTCTACAGCAACCCGATGAAATCACGGGCTTATGTCGAATACGCGGTGGCCAAAGGGGTCGAGTGGTTTGTGATTGACTCGGTGGAGGAGCTGGAAAAAGTCCATAGCGTGTCCCCCACCGCCAAAACCTATCTGCGCGTATTTACCTCTAATGTGGGCAGCGATTGGCCGTTGTCGGGTAAGTTCGGGGCGTACGATGCCGAAACTACCGACATTATTCGCCGCGCAGCGGAGCTGAAAGCCAATCTGGCAGGGGTGACCTTCCATGTAGGCTCGCAATGCCTGAACCCTGAAAACTGGAAAATCGGCCTCGACACCACCCGCCGCGTGTTTGACGAGATGATTGCTGCAGGGTTGACGCCCACGCTGGTGAATATTGGCGGCGGCTACCCTGTGACCCACACCAAAGACATCCCGTCGATGGCAGAAATCGGCGCGATTGTGAACGAAGGGCTGAAAGCCTTCCCGCCAGAAGTCCGCGTGATTGGCGAGCCGGGGCGGTATTTGGTATCGGATGCGGGCTATTTTGTCTGCCGCGTTGTGGGCACAGCGACCCGCCAAGGGCAACGCTGGGTGTATTTTGACGCGGGGATGTTTGGCGGCATTATCGAAACCACCGAGGGGCTGAAGTACACCATGCTGACCGATCGCACAGCAGCCGACATTGTGTGGACCGTCGCGGGGCCAACCTGCGATTCTTTGGATATTTGTACCCGTGACCAGCTGCTGCCCGCTGATTTGGTCGAAGGCGACTTTATCTATATCAAAAATGCAGGGGCTTATACCACGGCCTACGCCAGCACGTTTAATGGCTTCCCGCTGCCGGATGTGATTGTCCTGTAGCACAGTAGCGTGACACTGCACGATGCGCCCTACCCACCCCCGAGCTGCTCGGCGGGTGGGTTTTGTTTGGGCGGAGAGGCTCACTGTGGGTACGGTTTTCCCTGCGCAGAGCTTGCCGTACGTTATGGTAAACTGGCTTGCCACGCGTGACTCTGTTTGCCTTTTAAGTGATGCCCAAAGGGTTAATGCCTTGCGATGATGCGGTGTCGGCACACAATACGCTGTCCTGCGCTGTTTAGACCCCTTTGATTAAGGTGCTTTGATGAATGCAACTGTCCCACCCAATCCGTTGTTGGACATCAAATCGACCTGCATTGATGTGTTTTCTTTGGTGGTGCATCAGCTCGACCTTGATGCCCTGACTATCGCGCTGAGTGCGCGCATGGCAAAACGCCCCAAAGAGCTGGACGAGGCCGCGTTTGTGGTCGATGCCAGCTCAATTTCAACCGAAGCCCTGTTGGCGCAGCTGCCTGCCTTTTTTATGTTGATGCGCAGCCAGCCTGTGCGGATTATGGGCTTACGCCACCGTGACCCTGCCGTGGCCGAGGCGGTGAGAGGGCTGGGCTGGGCATGGTTTCCCGCTACGCGAGAAAAAGAACCGGTGACGGAAGCACAGCCGCCTGCCGCTGAGCCTACGCTGGAATCCACCGTGACCCGCGTGGTCGAACAAGTGGTGGTCAATGTGCCGACCCGTACGGTAATTGTGGATAAACCTGTTCGCGCAGGGCAGCAAATTTATGCCCGCGATGGCGACTTAGTCGTCTTGGCCTTGGTGAGCCCTGGGGCGGAGCTGATTGCCGATGGCAATATTCACATTTATGGTACGTTTCGCGGCAAAGCCCTTGCTGGCGCACGGGGTAATCCGCGTGCCCGTATCTTTATCCAATCGGTTGAAGCAGAATTAGTGTCTATTGCTGGGGTGTATCGTACCTTTGCAGGGGAAGCCCCCTATCCGACCAATGTGCCTTCTCAAGTGTATTTGGAAGGCGAAAAATTGGTGGTGGCTGCACTTCATGAATAGCGATTTCTGCCAACCTTATCTGGCAGTCTCCACAACGTAATCCAAGTAGTGCTCTTTAATTAGAAGGATGTATCGTGGCAAAAATCATTGTGGTGACCTCTGGCAAAGGAGGCGTAGGTAAAACCACGACCAGTGCGAGTTTTTCTTCTGGCTTAGCTTTACGCGGCTTTAAAACCGTTGTAATTGATTTTGATGTGGGCTTGCGTAACCTCGACCTGATCATGGGGTGTGAACGCCGCGTGGTGTATGACTTTGTGAACGTTATTAACCGTGAAGCCAACCTTAACCAAGCCCTGATTAAAGACAAGCACTGCGACAATCTTTTTGTCTTGCCTGCCTCGCAAACCCGCGACAAAGATGCCATGAGCCAAGAGGGCGTGGAGCGTGTGCTGAACGAGCTGTCCGAAACTTTCGATTACATCATTTGCGACTCACCTGCTGGGATTGAACACGGTGCGCTGATGGCACTGTATTACGCCGACGAAGCCCTTATCACCACCAACCCCGAAGTGTCTTCGGTACGCGACTCTGACCGCATTTTGGGGATTTTATCCAGCAAGTCCAAACGCGCCATCGAAGGTCTTGAACCGGTCAAAGAACACCTGCTGATTACCCGATATGCCCCTGCCCGTGTCGAAAAAGGCGAAATGCTCTCGGTGGATGATGTCAAAGATATTTTGCGTATTCCGCTGATTGGGGTGATTCCAGAATCGCAAAGCGTGCTGCAAGCCTCTAACCAAGGTATTCCGGCGATTCATATTGCCGACTCGGATGTCTCCGAGGCCTACAAAGACGTGGTCGCGCGGTTCTTGGGTGAAGAAGCACCGATGCGGTTTCTTGACGCGCCCAAGGCAGGGCTGCTTAAACGCCTATTTGGGGGCTAAGCCATGTCGATGATTGAGGCACTGTTTGGTTCACGCAAAAAGACGGCGGATACCGCACGCGAGCGACTGCAAATTATCCTTGCTCACGAGCGTTCCAGCACCGGCGGGGGGATGCCAGATTATTTGCCCGCATTGAAAGAAGAATTGCTGGCGGTTATCTCAAAATACGTGTGTATCTCGCACGAGGATATCAAGGTTCACTTGGAGCGTCAGGACAACCTCGAGGTCCTCGAGGTCAACATCGTATTGCCCGAACAGCAGCGTTAAGTCCATGACCCTGACCGAGCTGCGCTATGCTGTTGCGTTAGCCGAAACGCGCCACTTTGGGCGGGCGGCGAGTGCGTGTTTTATCAGCCAGCCCACTCTGAGCATTGCCGTTAAACGCTTAGAGGCCACGCTGGCGGTTACCCTGTTTGAACGGGGCAGTGCCGAAGTTACCCTGACCGAAGCCGGCGAACGCTTGATTCCGCAGGCGCGGCGGGTACTAGAAGAGGCCGCCGCGCTTAAAGCTATGGCGGGCACGCTCAACAATCCTTTGGTTGGCGCGTTACGTCTGGGGGTGATTTTTACCATCGCCCCTTACCTGCTGCCCTGCCTGATTCCTGCCGTGCGCCGCCTTGCGCCGGATATGCCGCTGCTGCTAGAAGAAAACTACACCGACACCTTGGTCGATAAGCTCAAGCAAGGCGAGCTGGATGCCATTATTGTCGCCGACCTGCTTGACCTCCCCAGCACGCTGACCTATCCGCTCTACCAAGAACCCTTTGTGGTGGTCACCCCACACGACCACCCTTGGGCTGGCCGCGCCATGATTCCCCCCGCCGACCTCGCTACCGAAAGCGTGCTGCTGCTGACCGAAGGCAACTGCTTCCGTGACCACGTCTTGGCCTTGTGCGACCGCCTGAATCCGCCCGCCCCCCGTAAACAGGGTTTGGCGCATAGTTTACAAGGCGGTTCGTTGACCACCATCCGGCATATGGTGGCCAGTGGCGTAGGGGTTACTGTCATGCCCGCCACAGCGATCGCCCCGACGGGTGAGCCTTTGCTGGCGGTGATGCCCTTTTCTGGCCCTGTCCCCACCCGCGCGGTGACGCTGCTCTGCCGAAAACATTTTTACCGCCATGCGGCGATTGCCCGCTTAGTGCAGGCAGTCAAAGAAAGTGGGCTAAAAGGAGTCTCCTTTTTCGGCGAATAAGGCCTGAATTTCTCGGCAAAATCGCATCCCACCGGCAAATCCATTATCATGGCGGCTTGCCTTAATTTGCAGGGAAGCAATGCGTTATGGAGACGGTTCTTATTATTGGTGGCGGCATCGCGGGCTTTAGCTTGGCGCGTGAAATTCGTAAGCTCAACCCCAATCAGCAAATCACCTTACTGAGCCGCGACACCCAGCTATTTGACCGTGACGAGTTCCCGCGCTTACTGGCCGACCCAACGGCCAAGGCCACCGTGACCGACTACGAGACGTTGGCACAAGACCTCCGGTTGACCTTGGCCAATTGTACCGTCCAATCGCTTGACCCCGTCCACCACAGCGTCACCACCGACCAAGGCGAGTTCGAAGCCGACCGTATCATCTTGGCGACTGGTAGCAGCCCGATGTTGCCTTCTTTTTCGCGCGATTTGCCAGGGTTGATGACGGCTGTTACCCACGTCAATATTCTAGAAAAAGTCCGCGCACGGCTTGGTGCGATTCGGGATGTCGCCATCGTGGGCGGCGGCGTAGCGGGTTGCGAGTTTGCCAATGCGCTGGCCACCCTCGGCAAACACGTTACCGTGATTGAACAGCACGGCGGCCCCTTGTTTGAGCTGATGCCGATTGATGCCCGCCGCCACCTGATTGCTGAGCTGGAAGCCATCGGTGTGAAATTCCACTTTAATGCCCGCTGTGCCTCTGCTTGCCGCGAAGGGCTACGGGCGCAGTTGTCGCTGACCGACGGCAAACGCGTCGAAGCCGATCTCGTGATTGCCGCTATTGGCACCGTGCCCAATACCAAGCTGGCGCAAGCCGCAGGGCTGAATGTGGGTAAGGGTATTATTGTCGATAAGCGTATGGAAACCAGCCATACCCACATCTATGCCCTCGGAGATTGTGCCGAAGTGGCGGGCATGGTGTTGCCCTACCGTGCGCCGATTGCCTACCAAGCCAAAGCCTTGGCGAAAACCATGAATGGCGTGGCCACGGCGGTGGATTATCCTCCTCTGCCGATTTCGCTGAATACCCCTGCCTGCCCCACCATGATTTCCCCCCCTAAGCGCGGCGCGCAAGGTCAGTGGGAAACGCTGGTGGTGGAAAATGGCCTCAACGCCAGCTTTGTTGATGACTACGGGCGTTTGAGCGGTTTTGTGCTGATGGGCGCAGAGACAGTCGAAGTTGAATTTCTCAAGGTAGAAGTGCCTAATTGGCTGAATAACATCTAACCCTCTGCGATTTTCCCGCCGCACACAGCACAACGCCGAAGCGTCTTTTCAAGGACGCTTCGGCGTTGTGCTGTGTGCTCCGTGCTGGGGCGGTTAAAACCCAACTGTCCGGCTGGCACTTTGCTGTTTAGCCTGCCAAGCGGCTTCTAGCCGTGTGCGGGCGGCGCCAAGGTCGCGGAGGGCGGCTTGTTCGGCGGCTTGGGCGGTGGCATGGGTATCGGCGGCACGCTGGGCGATGAGCTGGGCATCGGTTAAACGCACATCGGCGGTGGCTTTTTCTTGCGCGGTTTGGGTCACGCGGCGGGCGGCTTCTTTTTGGCTGGCTTCGGCACGCTGGTAGTCGAGCTGCAAGGCGTAAAGGTCATCGTCAATGGTTTGCGCCGCCCAAACCGGCAGTGCCACCATACCCAATAATACGATAAGACGGGAGAGGGATTGCATACGGTAAAGCTCCTTTTAGCGTTTAATCAGCGGGCGATTTTTTTGGATACTCATCAAGATACCAAACCCCAGCAGCAGCACCACCGTTGCCGTACCCCCGTAAGAGACCAAAGGCAGTGGCACCCCCACTACCGGCAAAATACCCGCCACCATGCCCATATTCACAAAGGCGTAGGTAAAGAACGAGAGCGCGATAGATCCTGCCAATAGCCGCCCAAAGAGGGTCGTGGCTTTGGCGGCAATCATCAGGCCACGTCCAATTACCAACAGATACAGGGCGAGTAAAACCAAGTTTCCGACCAAGCCGAATTCTTCGGCATACACGGCAAAGATAAAGTCGGTGGTGCGCTCGGGGATAAACTCAAGGTGGGTTTGCGTGCCGTGTAGCCAGCCCTTGCCCAATACACCCCCCGAGCCAATGGCAATCATCGACTGGATAATGTGGTAGCCATCGCCCAGTGGGTCTGTGGTGGGGTCTATTAGGGTAAAAATGCGGCGACGTTGGTAGTCGTGCATCATCGACCACACCAAGGGCAAGCTAGCCCCAAAAGCCACCGCCCCGCCCAGCATCACTTTCCACGACAGCCCCGCCAAGAATAAGGCAAAAAAGCCCGAAGCCATAATCAGGGCGGCAGTGCCCAAGTCGGGCTGCTTGAGAATAAACACGCTGGGGATGGCAATAATCACCGTTGCCACGACAAAGTGAAACCAGCGGAGGTGGTGCTCATGTTTCTGGAAATACCACGCGACGGTGAGCGGCACCGCCAGCTTAAGGATTTCAGACGGCTGAATCCGCGTCACACCAATGTGCAGCCACCGCCGCGATCCATTGACCACCTCGCCAAACAACGCCACCCCCAGTAGCAGCAGCACCCCAATTACATAAGCAGGGATGGCCATCTGCATCAGCAGAGGCGGCTTGATATTGGCGACCCCCCACATAATGAGCAGGGCTAGGGCAATAAAGGTCAGCTTGTTAATGACTTTGGCGGGGTTTTGGTTGGCCGCCGAAAACAGTACAACCAAGCTCAGGGCAAAAATCCCCATGGTAAACAGCAGCAGCCAGCCATCTATCGGTGATTTGAGGTGTGACCACAGGCGGCGCAACAGGTAATAGTCATTCATGGCGAGTGAGCCTTGTTAATCCAGCGGGACGTTGGGAATCCGGCGTACAGCAGGCTTGGGTTTGGCTTCCGCAGGCGGGGGGAGCTTGCCCGTCAGGTAAAAGTCGAAGGCTTCTCGCGCAATCGGGGCAGCAGCAGCAGCCCCCCAGCCGGCATTTTCTACAATCACTGCCAACGCGATTTGTGGGTTTTCTGCGGGGGCAAAGGCCATAAACCACGAGTGGTCACGGTGTTGTTCGGTCAGCGCGGCGGCGTTGTATTTGGCTCCCTGCTTAATCTGCACCACCTGCGCCGTACCGGTTTTGCCCGCGATGGTATAGGTCAAGCCCTGCCCCAGCTGCCACGCCGTGCCCCCTGGTTTCAGCACTGCCTGCATGGCGGATTTTACAAAGGCCAAATTCTCGGGCTTAAAGTGGTTGTCGCGCACCGGCTTGCCGCCGACTTGGGCTTTTTCGCCGGTTCGAAGGTTGATACGCTCGCTGACCACATGTGGGGGGTAAACGATGCCATCGTTGGCCAAGACTGCCGTCGCATGGGCGACTTGTAAGGGGGTGTAGGTGTTGTAGCCCTGACCAATGCCAATCGGCACCACGTCGGCGGGCATCCAGCGGCGGGCTTCTTCTGAAAAGCGTTTGCTGGCAAAGCGGCGGCGTTTCCACTCTTTGGTCGGCAAAATACCTTTGACCTCGCCTTCGAGGTCGATGCCGGTTTGTTCGCCAAAACCAAATTTGGCTAACTCGGGGGCAAGGCGGTCAATGCCCATATCCCACGCCAGCTTATAGTAGAAGGTGTCGCTGGATACCTGTATCGACTTAAACATATTGACCGAGCCATGCCCCGTGGGCTTGGAGTCGCGGAAACGGTGATCGCTGCCCGGAAGGACAAAATACCCTGGGTCAGAGATGGTATAGCTGGGCTCGCGGAAGCCGGTTTCGAGCGCGGCCATCGCCATAAACGGCTTAAACGTGGAGCCCGGGGGATAAGTGCCGCGCAGGGCACGGTCAATCAGCGGCTTTTTCCAGTCCTCGTTTAGCTCTTTCCACGTTTGGCTGTCGATGCCATCTACAAAGTTGTTTGGGTCAAAGCCCGGCTTGGATACAAATGCCAACACGCCACCGTTGCGGGGGTCTATCGCTACCAACGCCCCACGCCGGTCGCCAAAGCGTTCCCACACCAGCTTTTGCAGGGCAATATCCAACGAGAGTTTGAGGGTGTCGCCATTGGTGGGCGGCACGCGCCGCAGTGCCCGAACCGCACGCCCCCCTGCATCAATTTCCAACTCTTCAAACCCCGCCGTGCCGTGCAGGACTTTTTCGTAGGTGAACTCTAGCCCAGTTTTGCCGACGTGGGTGCTGCCGCGATAGTTGGCCGTGTCGCCGGTGTCTTCGAGTGCGGCTTGTTCTTTTTGGTTGATGCGCCCGATATAGCCGACTACATGGCTGGTCAGCTCTTTGTATGGGTAGTCACGGAACAGCCGTGCTTTGACTTCCACCCCGGGAAACTGCCACGCACGGGCGGTCAGTTTGGCGACTTCTTCATCCGAGAGCTTGATTTTGAGCGGGAGGGTGTCGAAATTCTGGCTTTCATCACGCAGCTTGCGGAAGCGTTTTAGGTCTTTGGGGGTGATGTCGATGAGCTCGCCCAGTGCGGTGAGCGTGGCGGTGAGGTCGGGGATTTTGGCGGGGGTCAGCTCTAGGGTGTAGGCCGAATAATTTTGCGCCAGCACCACGCCTTTGCGGTCCACAATCAGCCCACGGTTAGGCGGAATCGGCACAAAAGAAATGCGGTTGTTTTGCGCCAAGGTGGAGAAGTGCTCGTGCTGATAGACCTGCAGCCAAACAAACCGTGCCATCAACAGCCCAAATGCCAGCAAAATAGCCGCAAAGGCCACAATCAGGCGCAGCTGAAATTGGGTTTCGGTATGGTGGCTAGAGACAAAGCGAGGGGAGGCCATGGGCTACCTTTGCTTGCTGGGCTGCAAGGACAAAGCCAGCACATGCGAAAGCAAAGGCCACACTGCTGCCGCTACAAAAGAGGCGGCAAAATAGCCCCAGCCAATAAAGGCCGCGCCGGTGGCTAGGCGCACCACCACGGTCAGGGCTTGGGACAGCAGCATCAAGCCCAGCACCACCATCACCTGCTGCAACATCGAATACATCACCATTTGCCGTTGCCGAATCAAGACTAAGTAGCTCAGTAGGCTAAACACCAAGGCGTGTTGCCCAAATAGGCTAGCACTGGCCATATCGGTCAATAAGCCTAGGGCGCAGGCCAATCCAATGCCAAAGGTGCGGGGCAGGTGCAAGGTCCAATAGATGACCAGTACACCTACCCAATTCGGTAGCCAATGCCAACCGGTCATTTCAATCGGTAGCAGCTCCAGCAAGAGAGCCAACAGAAAACTAAGCACCAGCCAACGGGTGGTGTGGGGCTTGAGGAGCGGGGTTGGCATGGGCTATTCCTCGCTGGTCGATTTGTTGCGGCGGGATTTGACTACGATGACAGGTGCAGGCTCAGGGCGGGGTGGCAAGGCGGCTTTTTCGTTTAAGACCAACAGGGCGCGGTGGTGCTCAATCCATGCCATTGGCTCACAAACCACCCGCACAAATGGTGAGCCGGCATCTTTTTCGGCGCGTGTCACCCGCGCAACCGGCAAACCCGCAGGGTAAATGCCATCAATGCCCGAGGTCACCAGTAGGTCGCCGGCTTGTACATCGGCATGGGCAGCCAAATAGCGCACCTCGACCCCGCCACCCGTACCAAATACCACCGCCCGTAATCCTGTCCGCTGAATAAAGACGGGGACAGGGTGATTGCGTTCAATTAGCAGGGTGACTTCGGCGGTCAGGGGCTGCACCCGCGTCACTTGCCCCACCAGTCCACGCGCATCGACCACGGGGAAGCCCTCTTTCATCCCCTCTTGCACCCCTTTGTCGATGATGAGCTTGTAGGTAAAGGGGTCGCGGCTGGTGTAGAGCACCTCGGCGAGTAGGCTGGTTTGGGGGGGCTGGAGGCGGAGCTGTGACAATTCACGCAGGGTTTGGTTTTCGCGCTGCAGGTCGGTTTGACGTTGCAAACGCGCCTCGGCAATCAAGAGACGGTTTTGCAGGGCGTGGTTTTGCGCCACCAAATCGGTTTGTATGGTCAAAAAATCTTCGGCACGGCGGGCGAGGGCTTGCGGCGTGCGAATCAGCCATTGCAGCGGATACAGCAATACCGAGCCTGCCTCGCGTAGCGGAGTCAGCCAGCCAAAACGGGCATCGCCCACCAGCAAGGTGAGCGACAGCACGCTACACAGCAAAAAGCGGGTGAGTGGCTTGGGGCCTCGCCGAAAAAAGCGGGGGGAGCTGGCAAAATCCATGCAAAACGCCGTGTGATAAAGCGAGAAGAGCGCGCCGACGGCAGACCGCGTTACCTTGTCTTGGCGCACGCGGCAAGCCCCTTAACTCTTGCCGCCTAAAAGATGGCAGGGAGAGAAGGGGCGGCACAGAGGGGGGGTGAACTTAGTCGTTGGTGAAAATCGAGCCGAGCTTGTCCATTCTGTCCAATGCCCGACCTGAGCCCCGCACCACGCAGGTAAGGGGGTCGTCGGCGATAAACACCGGCAGGCCGGTTTCTTCTTGCAGCAGGCGGTCGATGTCGCGCAGCAAAGCACCGCCGCCGGTCAGCACCATGCCTTTTTCGGCAATGTCTGCGCCTAGCTCAGGGGGGGTTTGCTCTAGGGCGATTTTGACGGCGGACACGATTTGGTTGAGTGGCTCGGCCAGTGCTTCGAGAATTTCGTTAGACGACACGGTAAACGAGCGCGGAATCCCCTCGGCGAGGTTGCGGCCTTTGACTTCCATTTCGCGCACTTCGGCACCAGGGAAGGCTGAGCCGATGGTCTTTTTGATTTCTTCGGCGGTGGCCTCGCCAATCAGCATTCCGTAATTGCGGCGGATGTAGTTGATGATGGCTTCGTCAAACTTATCGCCCCCCACGCGCACCGAGTTGGAATAGACAATCCCGCCCAGCGAAATCACGCCGACTTCGGTAGTGCCGCCGCCGATGTCCACCACCATTGAGCCGGTGGCTTCTTCGACCGGCAAATCCGCACCAATGGCTGCTGCCATCGGTTCTTCAATCAGCTCAACCCGCCGTGCCCCTGCGCCAAGGGCGGATTCTTTAATGGCACGGCGTTCGACTTGGGTCGAACCACAGGGCACGCAAATCACAATGCGGGGGCTGGAGCTAAATAGGCGGTTAGGGCTCACCTTTTTAATAAACTGCTTCAGCATTTGTTCGGTGACGGTGAAATCGGCAATTACGCCGTCTTTCATCGGGCGAATTGCCTGAATCGACCCTGGGGTACGTCCCAACATTTTTTTGGCTTCAAGCCCAACGGCCAGAATAGATTTTTTGTTGGTGCCATTTTCGTGGCGAATCGATACCACAGAAGGCTCGTCTAGCACGATGCCCTTGTTGGAGACATAAATCAGGGTATTGGCCGTGCCAAGGTCAATCGCCAAGTCGTGAGAAAAATAGCCAGTCAGCGCGCGCAGCATTCTTAATCCTAATCAATAGCAACAGCGCGGCAGCAGGAGAGACTGTCGCGCAAAAATGTCGGGGGGAGGCGGGAGATCCATTATTGAGGTGCGGTGAGGGTGAGGGGAAGGTGTATTTTGCAGTGCGGCAAAAAACAGCCTTTTTATGAGCACTCTGCCCTGTCAAAGCCGCCCCACTATTGGGCAATTGGGCGAAACAAAGCAGACTATGATACCCTACAACATTCAACAAATTAAAGTGTTAACGAGGTTTTTATGTCCCTCTCCACGACGGATGTTAGCCGGATTGCAGGGCTGGCACGGCTGCGTATGAACGAAGCCGAAATCATCGCCGCCCAAGGTCAACTAAACGGGATTTTTGGGCTGATTGAAGCCATGCAGGCCGTAGATACACAGGGCGTTTTGCCGATGGCGCACCCCCAAGAGGCTAGCCTCCGTTTACGCCCTGATGCCGTGACCGAAACCGACCGCCGTGCCGCGTATCAAGCCGTTGCGCCTGCGGTTGAAAAGGGGCTGTATCTCGTGCCCAAAGTCATCGAGTAATGCGCGCCTGTTGCAGTGCAACCAAAACAGCACCCCTGTGCGATTCCTTACCCAGTGTTTACGCCATGACCTACACCCTGAAGCAACTTTCCGATGCACTTGCCAGCCGGCAAGTGTCTAGCCGCGAAATCACCACCGCCTACCTTGAGCGCATTGCCGCACTCAATCCCACACTCAATGCGTTTATCACGGTCGACCCCGACCGCGCGCTTGCCGAAGCCGATGCCGCCGATATGGCACGCGCTGCGGGCTCGGCGGGTGCGCTGACCGGTATTCCGCTGGCGCACAAAGATGTGTTCGTCACCGAAGGCATGTTGACCACCTGCGGCTCTAAAATCCTCAATAATTTTGTGGGGCCGTACGATGCACACGTCGTGAGTCAGTGCCGCCGCGCAGGGCTGGTGTTGGTCGGTAAGACTAATATGGACGAGTTCGCCATGGGCTCGTCTAACGAAAACTCGGCCTACGGTGCGGTTAAAAACCCGTGGGACCTCCGCGCGATTCCAGGCGGGAGCTCCGGTGGCTCAGCAGCAGCGGTTGCCGCGCGGCTGGTGCCGGTGGCAACGGGCACCGATACCGGTGGCTCTATTCGCCAGCCGGCCAGCCACTGTGGCATTACCGGCATTAAACCCACCTATGGCAAAGTCAGCCGTTACGGCATGGTGGCGTATGCCAGTTCCCTCGACCAAGGTGGGCCGATGGCACAAACCGCCGAAGACTGCGCCCTGATGCTCAACGTCATGGCCGGTTTTGACGGGCGCGATTCCACCTGCCTAGACCACGGCGACGAAGACTACACCCGCGACCTCAATACCCCGCTCAAAGGGGTGAAGATTGGCTTGCCGAAAGAGTTCTTTACCGCTGGGCTCGATGCTGAAGTCGCCGCCATTCTCCAAGCCGCTATCGCCCAATTTAAAACGCTGGGTGCGGAGCTGGTCGAAGTCAGCCTGCCCAAAACCGAGCTGTCTATTCCCGCTTACTACGTCATTGCCCCCGCCGAAGCCAGCTCTAATCTGAGCCGCTACGACGGTGTGCGCTATGGTCACCGTGCTGCCGACTACAAAGACCTCAACGACATGTACGAACGGTCGCGGGCCGAAGGCTTTGGCGCGGAAGTCAAACGCCGGATTTTGGTCGGCACCTATGTGCTGTCGCATGGCTATTACGATGCCTATTATCTGCAAGCCCAAAAAATTCGCCGCCTGATTGCCCAAGACTTTGAAGCCGCCTTTACCCAGTGCGACTTTATCTTGGGGCCGGTCGCGCCGACGGCGGCGTTTAACCTTGGTGAAAAAACCAACGACCCTGTGCAAATGTATTTGTCCGACATCTACACCTTGGCGGTCAATCTGGCAGGGCTGCCCGCCATGAGTCTGCCAGCGGGCTTTACCCAACAAGGTCGCCCTGTCGGCATGCAGTTGATTGGCCGGTACTTTGCCGAAGCCCAGTTGCTGGGGGCGGCGCACCAGTTCCAACAAGTCACCGACTGGCATACTCGCGCCCCCGTGCTTACCCCGCTGAATTGACGCGCAGAATCGACGAAGGAATAACGCATGAAATGGGAAGTTGTGATTGGTCTCGAGGTGCACACGCAGCTCTCGACCTGCTCAAAGATTTTTTCCGGCAGCAGCACCGCCTTTGGTGCCGCGCCTAATACCCAAGCCAGCGCGGTGGATATTGCCCTGCCTGGTGTCTTGCCGGTGATGAACCGCGCCGCCGTCGAAAAAGCCATCTGCTTTGGCTTGGCGGTCGATGCCCATATCAACCGCACCTCGGTTTTTGCCCGCAAAAATTACTTTTACCCCGACCTGCCCAAAGGCTACCAAATCAGCCAATTTGAGCTGCCGATTGTCGAAGGCGGGCACATCAATATCGTCGTGGGCGATACCGTAAAAACTGTCCAGCTCACCCGCGCCCACCTTGAAGAAGATGCCGGCAAAAGCCTGCACGAAGACTTCCAAGGCATGACCGGCATCGACCTGAACCGTGCCGGCACGCCGCTGCTCGAAATCGTCTCCGAGCCGGATATGCGCTCGGCTGCCGAAGCCGTGGCCTATGCCCGCGCCCTCTACACCTTGGTGACGTGGCTGGGGATGTGCGATGGCAACATGCAAGAAGGCAGCTTCCGCGTGGATGCCAACGTCTCGGTGCGCCCCTTGGGTCAAGCCGAACTCGGCACCCGCCGCGAAATCAAAAACCTGAACTCATTCCGTTTTCTGGAACAGGCCATCAACTACGAAATTCAGTGGCAAATTGACCTGCTCGAAGACGGTGGACGGGTGCAGCAAGCCACCGTGCTATTCGACCCCGATAGCGGCGAAACCCGTGTGATGCGCACCAAAGAAGACGCACACGATTACCGCTATTTCCCCGACCCTGATTTGCTGCCGCTGGTGATTACTGACGCGGACATTGACGCCGTTCGCGCCACCCTGCCCGAGCTGCCCGCCGCGATGGCGGTGCGCTTTGCCGAGACCTATGGCGTGTCGGCTTACGATGCCGGTTTGCTGACCCAATCGCTGGCCTTGGCGCAGTATTTTGAAGCCGCTGTCGCCCTGTGCCCGCAAGGCAAGTTGTTGGCCAACTGGGTCAATGGCGAACTCGCCGCCCGCCTCAATCGCGAAGACCGCCCGTTGGCCGCTTGCCCGCTTTCCGCTGCCCGCTTGGCGGGGCTGGTTGCGCGTATTGCCGATGGCACCTTGTCGTCCAAACTGGCTAAGCAGGTGTTTGATGCGCTGTGGGACAGCGACCTCGACGCAGATGCCATTATCGAACGTGATGGGCTGAAGCAAGTGTCTGACAGCGGCGCGATTGAAAAGCTAGTGGATGAAGCCATTGCGGCCAATCCCAAAGCGGTTGAAGAGTTCCGCGCGGGCAAAGAAAAAGCCCTTAACGCGCTGGCAGGGCAAGTGATGAAAGCCAGCAAAGGCAAGGCCAATCCCGCCCAAGTGCAAGACATCTTGCGGCAGCGGCTGCAATGAGTGATATGGGCAGTGCTGCGCCCGCCACGTTGACCCACTGCACCGTCCTGCTCAACGAAGCGGTGGCGGCACTCAAGCTGCGCCCAGAAGGCGTGTATGTGGACTGCACCTTTGGGCGCGGCGGCCATTCGCGGCTTATTTTGTCGCAGCTGGGAGCTGCTGGGCGGCTGATTGCCTTTGACAAAGACCCCGCCGCCATTGCCGAAGCTGACACCCTCAACGACCCCCGCTTTACCATCGTCCATCATGGTTTTGCCACGTTTAGCGCGGCACTCGACCAACTGGGCGTGGGGCAGGTCGATGGCGTGTTGATGGACTTGGGTATTTCCTCGCCGCAAATTGACGAGGGCGCACGCGGGTTTAGCTTCCGCTTCGATGCCCCGCTGGATATGCGGATGGACACCACACGCGGCGAAACCGCCGCCGAGTGGCTGGCACGGGCGGACGAAGCTGACCTGCGCGAGGTCATCAAAACCTACGGCGAAGAACGCTTTGCCAAGCAGATTGCCGCCGCGATTGTCGCTACCCGCGCAGAAGTGCCGCTGACCACGACCGGCGAACTCAGCCGCTTGGTAGCCAAGCACGTCCACACCCGCGAAAAAGGCCAAGACCCCGCCACGCGCACCTTCCAAGCCATCCGTATTTTCATCAACCGCGAGCTCGACGAACTCACCGCCGTCTTGCCGCAAATCATTCCCCGTCTGACCGAGGGGGGGCGCATCGCCGTGATTAGCTTCCACTCGCTCGAAGACCGTATTGTCAAAAACTTTCTGCGCGATGCTGCCACCACCGACACCTTTCCTTCTTGGGTGCCGGTACGGGCGGCTGACCTTCCCGCCGCTCCTATCGCCCTCGAAGGCAAGGCGCAGCGGGCCTCTGCCGCCGAGGTCAAAGCCAACCCACGGGCACGCAGTGCCATTATGCGGGTAGCCACACGCACCGCCGGTGAATGGGTAGCCCAGCCGTGATGCGGACGTTTAACGTGGTGCTGCTGGTCAGCTTAATTGTCTGTGCCCTTGGCGTGGTCTCGGCGCAGCACCAAGCCCGCAAGCTCTACAACGAAATGGAAAAAGAGCAGAAATTCGCCCAGCAGCTCGAAGTCGAATTTGGCAAGCTGCAACTGGAGCAAAGCACTTGGGCGGCGCACGCGCTGGTCGAACGTGCGGCAAAAGAGCGGCTGGCGATGCACACCCCCGACCCCCGTGAGATTCAGGTCATTCAGGCTCGCCCTGCACTCAGCGGAAAAGGAACGCCGCCATGATGATTTTTTCTGGCGGGGCGGCTCAGCACGCTAAACCGCAGCGCAGCACGACGGGGGTTAACTTGCCCAGTTCACGCATGGCGATTGTCGGGGCGGGGCTGGGGCTGTTGTTTTTGCTGCTGCTTGGGCGGGCGTTTTACCTGCAATTGGTGAAGCAAACTTTTCTGCAAGGACAAGGCTCGGCACGGTATAGCCGCACCATTGTGCTCGAAGCCAATCGCGGCATGATTACCGACCGCAATGGTCAGCCGCTGGCGATTTCTACCCCTATGCAATCCATTTGGGCCAGCCCTGCGGATATGGACACCGTTTCGCCGGCCGATACTGCTGCCTTAGCGCGGCTGCTAGAGCTGCCCGTGGCCGAGGTGACGCGCAAACTCAACGACAAACGCCGCGAATTTCTCTACCTCAAACGCCAAATCAACCCTGACGTGGCCGATGCCGTTATCAAGCTGGGTATTCCGGGCATTGCCAAGCAGCAGGAGTACCGCCGCTTTTACCCTGCGGGGGACATTACCGCGCATGTGGTCGGCTTTACTGGCGTAGAGGGCAAAGGCCAAGAAGGCCTAGAGCTGGCGCGTGAAAAAATGCTGGCGGGCAAAATGGGTCGCCGTCATGTGATTAAAGACCGGCGCGGCCACATTATCGAAGACATCGCCGCCATTGAGCGTCCGCGTGACGGGCGAACCTTGGTGCTGTCGATTGACCACAAAATCCAGTACCTCGCCCACCGCGAACTCAAAGCCGCCGTCGAGACCTTCAAAGCCAAGGCGGGCGGCATTGTGGTGTTAGATGCCCTGACCGGCGAAGTCTTGGCTTTGGCTAATCTCCCCTCGTTTAACCCCAATAATCGCCAAAACCTCGACCCCGCCATGCAGCGCAACCGCGCCTTGACCGACTTGTTTGAGCCGGGTTCGACGCTGAAGACGTTTACCGTGGCACGCGCCTTGGATGGCAATATTGTCCGCACCGACCAGATTTTTAACACCGAAACCTACGCCATTGGCCCTGCCCATATCAAAGACACCCACAGCTACCCCCAGTTGGCGGTGTGGGAAATCATCCAAAAATCCAGCAACGTTGGCTCGTCCAAAATTGCGTTGATGATGCCGCCGCAAACCTTGTGGCAGTTCTTTGACGATGTCGGGTTTGGCCGCGCCCCGCAGACGGGTTTCCCTGGGGAAGCCAGCGGGCGGTTGCGTCCCTACAAAAGCTGGCGGCCTATCGAACAAGCCACCATGAGCTACGGGCACGGCATTTCACTGAGCCTGATGCAGCTGGCGCGGGCGTACACCATCTTTACCAACGACGGCAAAATTCTGCCGGTCAGCTTTACCCGCCAAGACCAGCCCATGCCCGGGCGGCAGGTGATTACCCCCGCCACCGCCGAAAAAATGCGCAACATGCTCCTGACCGTCACCCAGCCTGGGGGCACCGCGCCCAAAGCCCAAGTGCTCGGCTTTAACGTGGGCGGCAAAACCGGTACGGCGCACAAGCAAGAAGGGCGCGGCTATGCGGCACACAAATACATTTCCTCGTTTGTGGGCTTCGCGCCTGCCACCCGCCCCCGTTTGATTGTGGCGGTGATGATAGACGAGCCGCAGGGTCAACATTATGGCGGCACGGTCGCGGGCCCCGTGTTTAGCAACGTGATGGCGGGCAGCTTGCGGATTTTGGGCGTTGAACCCGACGCGCCTACCAACAACACCCTAGCCCCCGCCCACAACGCCCCAGAAGTGCGAGAAGAAACATGAGTCTAGCGTGGGAGAGCGCGGCCTTGGCCGCCTTGCCGATAAGCTGTCAACGCGTGGTATCGGATAGCCGCCAAGTGGTGCGCGGCGATGTGTTTTTGGCTTTCCGTGGCGAGTACGCCGATGGCCGCGACTTTATCCCCGCTGCCTTGGCCAAGGGTGCCGCCGCCGTGCTCTGGGACGATGCCGATGGCTTTGCATGGCGTAACGAATGGGTGGTGCCTCACCTTGCTGTGCCCCATTTGCGGCAATGCGCCGGTGAAATCGCCAGCCATGTGTGTGGCCACCCTAGCCAAAAAATGCAGGTAACCGGCATTACCGGCACCAATGGCAAGACCTCTATTTCGCACTGGTTGGCACAGGCGTGGACGCTGCTGGGGCACAAAGCCGCGCTGATTGGCACGGTGGGCAATGGCTTTATCGGCGCACTCACCGACACCACCCACACCACGCCCGACCCCCTGACCGTGCAGCAGCTTTTGGCAACCTACCAACAGCAGGGCGCAGAAGTCGTCAGCATGGAAGTGTCCAGCCACGGGCTAGACCAGCATCGGGTCAGCGGCGTGGCGTTTAATACCGCCATCTTTACCAATCTCACCCGCGACCATCTGGACTACCACGGCGATATGGCGCGTTATGGCGAGAGTAAAGCCCGCCTGTTTCACTGGGACAGCCTGCGCCATGCCGTCATCAATGCCGACGATGCTTTTGGTCGCACGCTGCTGACCCAGCTCCAGCCGCAGGTTCAGGCCTGCAGCTACAGCCTGCAGCCCGCTGGCGGCGATGTCTCGGCGACGCAGCTCACCGCCAGCTTGGCGGGGCTGCATTTGACCGTCCACACCCCGTGGGGCACAGGGCAGATTGATAGCCCGCTACTCGGTCGGTTTAATGCCGCCAATTTGTTGGCGTGCTTGGCCGCGCTGGGGGTGCAAGGCGTGCCGCTGGCCGAAGCCTGTGCGGTTTTGGGGCTGATTGAGCCGGCGCGGGGGCGGATGGAGCGGCGCGGCGGCGGCGGCTTGCCCTTGGTGGTGGTGGACTATGCCCACACCCCCGATGCCCTCGAAAAAGCCCTCGCCACCCTGCGCGAAATTTGCCCCGCAGACCGCCAATTGGTGTGTGTGTTTGGCTGTGGCGGTGACCGCGATACCGGCAAACGCCCGCTGATGGGCGAAATTGCCCAGCGGGTGGCCGACTTAGCCATTGTCACCAACGACAACCCCCGCAGCGAAGCCCCTGCCGAGATTGTCGCGGCGATTGTGGCGGGCATGAACCCGCTTAAACCCTTTGAAGTGACCCTAGACCGTGCCACAGCGATTAAATGGGCGATTCAACACGCCCGTGTCGGCGACATCGTGTTGATTGCCGGCAAAGGTCACGAAACCTACCAAGACATCGCTGGCGTTCGCCACGCTTTTTCAGACATCGCGGTGGCCGAAGCCGCCCTTTCTGTTTGGACTCCCCCTGCATGATGCTCACCACTCACCAAGCGGCTCACCTGATTGGCGCACAGACTAGCGGTGCGGACCTGCCTTTTTTGCGGGTCGTGACCGATACCCGCCTCGTCCAAGCGGGGGATTTGTTTGTCGCCCTCAAAGGCGATCGTTTCGATGCCCATGATTTTGTCGCCGAAGCCCTTGCGGCGGGGGCGGTCGCGGCACTGGTGCGGTCGGATTTCGCCCTGCCTAATGCCGCCTTGATTCACGTTGCCGACCCCCTGCTGGCACTGGGTGCGCTGGCGGCGGCATGGCGGGCGCGGTTTACGCTGCCCTTGGCGGGGATTACCGGCAGCAATGGCAAAACCAGCGTCAAAGAAATGCTCCGTAGCATCCTAGAAGCCGCCAGCAGCCCCGAAGCGGTTTTAGCGACGGCGGGCAATTTCAACAACGACATCGGCTTGCCGCTGACCCTGCTGCGCCTGTCTGCCCAACACCGGTTTGCCGCCATCGAAATGGGCATGAACCACACTGGTGAAATTCGCTATTTGGCTGATTTAGCCCGTCCCACGGCAGTGCTGGTCAACAATGCTCAACGTGCCCATGTCGGGCACTTTGCCAGTGTGACCGAGGTGGCGCGTGCCAAAGGTGAAATCTTTGAGAACCTGCCTGCGGGGGCGGTGGCCTGCCTCAATGCCGACGACCCCCATGCCCCGTTGTGGCGGGATTTGGCGGGGGAGGCACCCCGTATCGAATTTGGTTTGCACGCAGGGACGGTGCACGCCGAAGCCCTGACCCTTGCCGCCCAGTGCAGCACCTTTACCCTCGTCACCCCACAAGGCCGCGCGGCGGTGGTGCTGGCGGTGGCCGGTGAGCACATGGTGCGCAACGCCCTCGCCGCCACCAGCTTGGCCTTGGCGATGGGGGTGCCCTTGGCGGCCATTGCGGCGGGCTTGTCTGCCTTTGCGGGGGTCAAGGGGCGGCTGCACACCCACACCACCGCCCTTGGGCTGACCGTGATTGACGACACCTACAACGCCAACCCTGATTCGGTGCTGGCAGCGATTCGGGTCTTGGCGGCCTACCCCGCCCCGCGCTGCTTGGTGTTTGGCGATATTGGCGAGCTGGGCGAAGGCGGCGCGGCGATGCACGCAGAAATCGGCGCGTTTGCCAAAACCCAAGGCATTGAGCATCTGCTGACCTTGGGCACGCTGTCTGCCGAAGCCAGCCACGCCTTTGGCGCGGGGGCCGTGCATTTCGATACCCTCCCGCCGCTGCTGACACAGTTGGATACCCTGCTTGCGCCACCGCTCACCGTGCTGATAAAAGGCTCTCGCTTTATGCGGATGGAGCGGGTTGCCGCGCATCTGCTGACTGACTCATCCCACCCAACCCAATTACGGGGAGTGCCTTAACGTGTTTTTGTTGTTAGCTAACTGGTTAGACCAGTATGTCCGTGCTTTTAGCGTGCTTAATTACATCACGCTCCGCGCCGTGCTGGCCTCGATGACCGCGCTAGGCATTGGGCTGTATTTAGGGCCGTGGGTGATACGCAAGCTGACCGAGCTGAAGGTTGGGCAGGCCGTGCGTGACGATGGCCCGCAAACCCACCTTGTTAAAGCGGGTACGCCGACGATGGGCGGCACGCTGATTTTGCTGTCAATTGGGCTGACTACGCTGCTGTGGGCGGATTTAAGCAATCGCTTTATCTGGGTGCTGCTGGTGGTGATGTTCTCTACGGGTGCAATTGGCTTTGTCGATGATTACCGCAAAGTGGTGTTTAAAAACCCCAAGGGGCTGTCGGCACGCGGCAAGCTGTTTTGGCAATCGGTGATTGCCTTGGCAGCAGGGGTGTTTTTGACCGGCACCGCGCATTTGCCCGCCGCAACGGAGTTTATCGTGCCGTTTTTTAAAAACGTGGTTTACCCGTTTGGCGCGATTGGCTTTTGTGTCCTGACCTATTTTGTGATTGTCGGCACGTCCAACGCGGTTAACCTGACCGATGGTCTTGATGGCTTGGCTGCCTTGCCGGTGGTGCTGGTCAGTGCGGCGTTGTCGGTGTTTGCCTATGTGGCCGGCCATGCCGTGTTTGCCAAGTATTTGGGGCTGCCCCACATTCCGGGGGCGCAAGAAGTGGTGGTGTTTTGCGCGGCCATTTGCGGCGCGTGCTTGGCGTTTTTGTGGTTTAACGCCTACCCCGCCCAAGTGTTTATGGGCGATGTCGGGGCGTTGGCTTTGGGCGCGGCCTTGGGCACGGTGGCGGTGATTGTCCGCCAAGAAATCGTGCTGCTGATTATGGGCGGCGTGTTTGTGATGGAAGCCCTGTCGGTGATGATTCAAGTGGCCTCGTTTAAGCTCACCGGACGGCGGGTGTTCCGTATGGCCCCGCTGCACCACCACTACGAGCTCAAAGGCTGGAAAGAAACCCAAGTGGTGGTGCGGTTTTGGATTATCACCATGATGTTGGTGTTGGCGGGCTTGGCGACGCTCAAGCTGCGCTAGGTTAAACCCCTGCCATGGCGGGGGAAGCAACAGCAAAAAAAAGGATTGCAATGAACTTTAGCGGGCAAACAATCGGCGTGGTGGGGCTAGGCGCGAGTGGGTTGGCGACGGCACGTTGGCTGTCGCGGCACGGGGCTGATTTGGTCGTGGCCGATAGCCGTGATGTGCCGCCCAACCAAGCTGAGCTGGCGCGTCTTGCCCCTAAAGCCGTGCTGCGGACGGGGGCGTTTTCTGCCGCCACGTTCGCCGACTGCGACCAGCTGGTGGTCAGCCCCGGCGTACCGCTGGCCACCCCCGAAATTGCCGCTTTTGCCGCTGCGGGGGGCGAGGTGATGGGCGATATCGAGCTATTTGCCCGTGTTGTCCGTACCCTTCCTGCACGGCTGATTGCCATTACCGGCTCTAACGGCAAAACCACCGTCACCTCGTTGGTGGGGCATTTGTGCCGCGAAGCCGGCCTCAACACCGTGGTGGCGGGCAATATTGGCTTGGCCGCGCTGGATGCCTTGTGTGAAGTCGAAGATATCGGCTCGCCGCCCGATGTGTTCGTGATGGAGCTGTCCAGCTTTCAGCTCGAAGGCATACGCAGCTTGGCCGCCGATGCCGCCACCGTGCTAAATATTTCCGAAGACCACCTCGACCGCTACACCGACCTGCTCGACTACGCCCACAGCAAAACCGCCATTTTTAGCGGCGACGGCGTGCAGGTGCTCAACCAAGACGATGCCTTTTGCTGTGCCATGCGTCGTGCCGGACGACCCGTGCGGTTTTTCTCCTTGCGTGATGCCCAAGCCGACTACGGCTTGTTGGCACAAGACAACAGCCACTGGCTCACCCTCGGCGGCGAGCCAGTGTTGGATTGCGCCACCTTGCAGCTAACCGGCCTGCACAATGCCGCCAATGCCTTGGCCGCCTTGGCACTCTGCGAAGCCATCGGCCTGCCCCGCGCGGGGCTGTTGGCGGGGCTGACCACCTTTCGCGGTTTGCCGCATCGGGTGGAGTATGTGAATACGGTCAATGGCATCGACTTTTACGATGACTCCAAAGGCACCAACGTCGGCGCAACCGAGGCCGCGTTGAACGGTATGACCCGCCCCGTGGTGCTGATTGCGGGCGGCGATGGCAAAGGGCAAGACTTCCGTCCCTTGCATCCGGCAGTGGCGCGGATTGCCCGTGCCGTGGTGCTGATTGGACGGGATGCCCCTCAGATTGCCCATGCCCTGACGGGACTGGCCTTGCCGGTCGAATCTGTCGCGACGCTAGAGCAGGCCACCCAGCTGGCTTTTGCCCATGCCCAGTCTGGCGATGTGGTGTTGCTGTCGCCGGCCTGTGCCAGCTTGGACATGTTCCGCAACTATGCCCACCGCGCCGAGGTCTTTATTGCTGAAGCCCGTGCCATCGAAACGGCGTTTGCCGAGGGGCAGCCGTGAGCCTTGCGACGCTGCGCCACCGCTTTGCACCGCCTACCAATGGCAGCTCCTTTACCCGCTTTGACGAGCCCTTGATGTGGGCCATTGCCCTGCTGCTGTCGATTGGCTTTGTGATGGTGTATTCCGCGTCGATTGCCTACGCCGAAGCTGACCCCGACACCCGCAACCAATTTTTCTACCTGATGCGGCACGGTGTTTACCTGACTATTTCGCTGACCGTGGCGTGGGTGGTGTTTCAAGTGCCGACCCGTATTTGGCAAGAAAAAGCCCCTTTGCTGTTTATCGGGGCGTTTGTGCTGCTGATTTTGGTGCTGGTGCCTGGGATTGGCAAAGTGGTGAACGGCTCGCGGCGGTGGATTAACCTCGTGGTGCTGAATTTGCAGCCCTCCGAGCTGATGAAGCTGGCTGTGGTGCTGTATGCGGCCAACTACACCGTACGCAAAGCCGAATGGATGCACAGCGTGGTCAAGGGCTTTATGCCGATGGCGGTGGCGGTGATTTGCACCGGCGCGTTGCTGCTGCTGGAGCCGGACTTTGGCGCGTTTACCGTGATTGCCTGTATTGCCATGGGGACGCTGTTTTTGGGCGGGATTAACGGGCGGATTTTCTTCGCCCTGATGGTGGTGAGCTTGGTGGCGTTTGTGGTGCTGATTATCAGTTCGCCCTACCGTCTGCAGCGCGTGACCGGCTTTATGGACCCGTGGCAAGACCCTTACGGCAAGGGGTATCAGTTGTCGCATTCGCTGATTGCCTTTGGGCGGGGCGAGTGGCTGGGCGTGGGGCTAGGCGCGAGTGTGGAAAAGCTGTTCTACCTGCCCGAAGCCCACACTGACTTTTTGATGGCGGTGATTGCCGAAGAGTTTGGCTTTATCGGTATTTTGACCGTCATGGGCTTGTTTGCCTTTGTGGTGCGCCGCGCCTTTGCGATTGGGCTGGAGTCCAAAAAATTGGAACGCTATTTTCAGTCGCTGGTGGCGCAAGGCATCGGCATTTGGCTGGGGGTGCAGGCGTTTATCAATATCGGGGTGAATATGGGCTTGCTGCCGACCAAGGGGCTGACCTTGCCCCTGCTGTCTTACGGCGGCAGCGCGATTATGGCCAACTGCGCAGCACTGGCTATTTTGCTGCGCATTGACTGGGAAAACCGCCGCATGATGCGCGGCAAGCAGGTATAGCACATGGCAAATCGAACAGCATTGGTGATGACCGGCGGCACAGGGGGACATATTTTCCCCGCGCTGGCCGTGGCAGATGCCCTGAAAGCACAGGGCTGGACGGTGGTTTTTTTGGGCGCGGAAGGTGGCATGGAAACGCGGCTGGTTCCCCAGCACGGCTACCCGCTCGAAACCTTGGCGATTCGGGGGGTGCGCGGCAATGGCGTGGCGCGGTGGTTGGCCTTGCCGTGGGTGATGCTGCGGGCGTTGCTGGGCGCGGCGGTGGTGATTTTTCGCCATCGACCCGATGTGTCGATTGGTTTTGGCGGTTATACCGGCTTCCCTGGGGGGCTGATGACTCGCCTGCTGTGGAAGCCCTTGGTGATACACGAGCAAAACTCGGTGGCAGGGCTGACCAATCGGCTGCTGTCACGGATTGCCACCCGCACCTTGTTTGCCTTCCCCTCGGCTTTTCGCCAAGCGTCTGGCTTGGTGGGCAACCCCGTTCGCGCCGCGTTGACCACTTTGCCCGCCCCTGCTGAACGCTTTGCCGGTCGGCAAGGGGTGTTGCGTCTTTTGGTGGTGGGCGGCAGCTTGGGGGCGCAGGTGCTGAACGAAACGGTGCCCGCCGCCCTTGCCCTGCTGCCTGCCGCCCAGCGTCCGGTGGTGATACACCAAGCCGGTGCCAAGTCGCTGGACGCGCTGCAGACGCGTTACGCCGAGGCGGGGGTCAAGGCCGATTGCCGCGCCTTTATTGACGACATGGCCGCCGAATACGCCGCCGCTGATATGGTGATTTGCCGTGCCGGTGCGTTGACCATTGCCGAGCTGGCAGCGGTGGGCGTGGGCAGTGTGCTGGTGCCCTATCCCCATGCGGTAGACGACCACCAAACCGGCAATGCCCGCTATTTGTCCGACGCAGGCGCGGCCAAGCTCTGGCCGCAAACTAGCCTGAACGCCGCCGACCTCGCCGCTTACCTTGCCACGCTGACCCGTGCCGATTGTCTGGCCATGGCCGAAGCCGCCCACCGCCAAGCCCTGACCGGCGCGGCAGAAAAAGTGGCGGCGGTGTGTGTGGCGGTGGTGGGGGAGTGAGGGGTCGCTTGCCTTACTTTGACCGGACGAACGGGTGGTGTACCGCTTTGTGACCGTGGACACCCCCCAACTAAAACGAAACAGAAAGCCGCAGACTTCATGAAACATCGCGTAAAACACATCCATTTTGTTGGCATTGGCGGCGTGGGCATGAGTGGGATTGCCGAAGTCCTGCTGACGCTAGGCTACACCGTGTCAGGGTCCGATACTGCCGATAACACCACTACCCAGCGGCTGGTGGCTGCAGGGGCGCGGGTCTATTTTGGCCACGATGCCACCTATATTGCCGGTGCCAATGTCGTGGTGACCTCCACGGCGGTTAAAACCGATAACCCCGAAGTGCAGGCCGCGTTGGCCGCGCATATTCCTATTGTGCCGCGTGCCATGATGCTGGCTGAGCTGATGCGGTTTAAACAGGGCATTGCCATTGCCGGTACGCATGGCAAAACCACCACCACCAGCTTGGTGGCCTCGGTCTTGGCTGCTGCAGGGCTAGACCCCACTTTTGTGATTGGCGGCAAGCTGACGGCGGCGGGCACCAATGCCCGTCTGGGCGCGGGGGAGTTTTTGGTGGCTGAAGCGGATGAGTCCGACGCGTCTTTCTTGCACCTTCAGCCGATTATGGCCGTCGTCACCAATATTGATGCCGACCACATGGACACCTACGACCACAGCCTAGACAAGCTCAAACAGGCTTTTGTCGATTTTCTGCATCATTTGCCGTTTTATGGCCGTGCCGTGCTGTGTATCGACGATGCCAATGTGCGTAGCATCCTGCCGCTGGTTAAAAAGCCGATGACCACCTATGGCGTGGCTGAGGATGCGGACTTTCGTGCTGAAAATATCGTGGCCGAAGGCGGGACGATGCGCTTTGATGCGGTGTGGCATAACGGCAGCCACAATCGCGTGCCCATCGTGCTGAATACCCCAGGACACCACAATGTCTTGAATGCCCTCGCCACCATTGCCATTGCCGTAGAATGCGGCGCGGATGTGCCTGCCATTCAGGCGGGGCTGAGTGAATTTTCGGGGGTGGGACGACGGTTTCAGCGGTTTGGTGAACTGCCGCTGCCCAACGGCGGCACAGCCACGCTGGTGGATGATTACGGCCACCATCCGGTCGAAATGGCCGCCACGGTGGCCGCCGCACGGGGCGCGTTTCCAGACCGGCGATTGGTTTTGGCCTTCCAGCCCCATCGCTATTCCCGCACCCGTGATTTGTTTGAAGATTTTGTAAAAGTGCTGTCCAGCGTCGATGCCGTCTTGCTGACCGAGGTTTACCCTGCGGGTGAAACGCCGATTGTGGCGGCGGATGGTCGTGCTTTGACACGGGCGTTGCGCGTGGCAGGCAAGGTCGAGCCGGTGTTTGTCGAGCAGGTCGCCGATTTGCCCGAAGCCGTGCTGACCTACGCCCAAGACGGCGACGTGGTCTTGATGATGGGGGCAGGGTCGATTGGTACTGTGGCGGGCAAACTCGCCCAAGGTAAGGAAACCGTAAAGTGACACGATTTGGCAAAGTAGCAGTGATGTTTGGCGGCACCTCCGCCGAGCGTGAAATTTCCTTGATGAGCGGGCAAGCCGTCCTGACGGCCTTGCAAGGGCAAGGGGTGGATGCCCATGCCTTTGACCCTGCGCACAAACCGCTGTCTGCCCTGCATGATGAAGGCTTTGACCGCGTGTTTATCGCCCTGCATGGCCGAGGGGGGGAAGACGGTACGGTACAAGGGGCGTTAGAGCTGATGAAAATCCCCTATACCGGCAGCGGTGTGATGGCTTCTAGCGTGGGGATGGATAAATGGCGCACCAAGCTGATGTGGCAGGCCGTGGGCATTCCCACCCCTGAATACGCCGTGCTGACCGCCGATACTGACTTTGCTGCGGTCGAAGCCACCCTCGGTTTGCCGCTGATGGTCAAGCCCGCCCATGAAGGGTCGTCAATTGGGATTATCAAAGTCACCCAGCAAGGTGAGCTGGCGGCGGCATTCCACGAGGCCAGCCAGTGCGACCGTCTGGTGATTGCCGAGCGGTTTATTGTGGGGTGTGAATACACCGCCCCCGTGTTGGACAACGAAGCCCTACCGCTGATTCGGATTGAAGCCCCCCAAGGTAACTACGACTACGAACACAAATACTTCACCGACGATACCCAGTATTTTTGCCCTGCCGGCTTGTCTGACGAAACCGAAGCCGCACTCCGTGCCACCGTGCTGCGAGCATTTCGGGTGTTGGGGGCGGAAGGTTGGGGACGGATTGACTTGATGGTGGACGAAACCGGCCAGTGCTACCTGCTCGAAATCAACACCTCGCCAGGGATGACTAGCCATAGCCTCGTGCCGATGTCGGCACGGCAAGCGGGCATTTCGTTCGAAGCCTTGTGTCTGCGCCTCTTAGAGGGTGCTCATGTGGGATAATTACCGGCTGCTCCGGTTTTTTGCCAACTTGCTTATCCTTGCTGCTTTTGCCATGCTGGCGAGTGCGGCTTGGCTATGGGTGACGCAATCGGGGCTGTTTCCTGTGCGGTCGGTGCATATTCGCAGCAAACTCACCCACGTCACCCAAGAGCAATTGCGATTTATCGCCGAACATGAGCTGCGTGGCTCGTTTTTGACGGTCAATCTCAACAACACGCGCGGCGCGTTTGAAAAGCTGCCGTGGGTGCGCAAGGTGCTGGTGCAGCGGGTGTGGCCTGACCGGCTCGACATTAGCGTCGAAGAGCACATCGCTGTGGCTCGCTGGGGTGAAGAGGGTCTGGTCAATAGCTATGGAGAATGGTTTGATGCCGCGTCTTCTAGCCAAACGCTGCCCCTGCTGAAGGGACCCCCTGAGAGCCACGCCGAAATGACCGCTGCGCTGACTGCTTTTCGCCGGACGTTGAAGCCATTAACGCTTGCCCCTAAAAGCATCACCCTATCGGAGCGACGCGCATGGCAGGTTTTTTTGGATAACGGTATTTGGCTCGATTTAGGGCGGCAAGATGCGCTGCCACGGCTAAATAAATTTGCAAGCAGTTGGCAAAATGATCTTTCCCGTCTGCCTTTCCGCATTGAATATGTAGATTTACGCTACCCTAACGGGTTAGCGGTTAAGATGCCGGACTACAAGCCCAGCAAAGTGGCAAAACTTAAGCCAGCGGCGTAACTGGCGGGGTGGGGCTGTGTGTCAGGTGGCGTGTTGATGCGGATTAATAGGATGGCTATCTATCGTCGCCTTCCCCTCGTGGCGAAGCAGGGCTAGGGCGCTTTTAAGGTCGGGCTAACCTCCGGCGAGGTAAGCCCAGAACACGCTGGCAGTGACGGGCAACAAAGCATTCCAACATAGACGACTGATCTGTGTGGAAACAAGCATTGAATGGAGTGAGCGGGTGAGCAAAGCGAAAGCAAAGGAAATCCAAAACATGCTGGTCGGGTTGGACATTGGCACTTCAAAAATCGTTGCTGTGGTGGCCGAGGTGCTTGAGGATGGCGCGTTAAATATTATTGGGATGGGGCAAACGCCTTCTCGTGGGCTTAAAAAGGGCATGGTGGTCAATATTGACTCCACCGTACAGGCTATCCAACGGGCAATTGAAGAAGCCGAGCTGATGGCGGATTGCTCTATCCACGAAGTTTTTACCGGCATTGCAGGCAGCCATATTCGCAGTGTGAACTCTGACGGAATGGTGGCGATTCGGGAGCGCGAAGTCACCCAAAGCGACATCGACCGTGTGATTGAAACCGCCCGTGCCGTGGCCATTCCCCCTGACCATCAAGTGTTGCATATCCTGACCCAAGAATTTTCGATTGATGGGCAAGAAGACGTACACGAACCCCTCGGCATGAGTGGTGTTCGGCTAGAAGCGCGGGTGCATATTGTGTCTGGCTCGGTCAGCGCCGCACAAAACATCACTAAGTGTGTGCGCCGCTGTGGGCTGGAAGTGTCTGATTTGATTTTGCAACCCTTGGCTTCGGCCACGGCGGTGCTGTCTGACGACGAAAAAGAACTGGGCGTGTGTCTGGTGGATATTGGCGGCGGCACCACCGATGTGGCGATTTATACCCGTGGGGCGATACGCTACACCGCTGTGATTCCGATTGCGGGTGACCAAATCACCAACGATATTGCGATGGCACTCCGAACCCCGACCAAAGAAGCTGAAGATATTAAGCTAGCGCACGGCTGTGCTTTGGCCGCCTCTGCCGACCCCACGCAGATGATTGAAGTGCCTGGCGTGGCAGAACGGAGCTCGCGCCAGCTTTCCCGTACTACTTTGGCTGAGGTGATTGAGCCACGCGTCGAAGAGTTGTTCCAGTTGGTGGCCAATGAGATTAAACGCTCAGGTTTCCAAAGCTTTTTGCGCTCCGGCATTGTATTGACCGGTGGGGCCGCCAAAATGCCTGGGATGACGGAGCTGGCCGAAGAATTGTTTCACCTACCGGTACGCGTTGGCGTACCTAAATATTTTGGTGGCTTGTCTGAAGTGGTCAAAGACCCGCGCTTCTCGACGGCCATTGGTTTGATGCTGATTGGTCGAGACCATTTGCAAAAAACGAGCACCCCTAAACTCGAAAGTACCTCCGCGCTCCATGTGTTTTCACGCATGAAGGCATGGTTCGCCGGTAACTTCTAACTAAACCTTTAATTTTGTGTCCACTGAGCTTAAATGCGACAGAATGGTGCACGCAGTCATTTGACGAGGAGAAACACATGTCCAACATGGTCTTTGAGATGGTTGAGCCATCAGCGACTGAGGCGGTCATCAAGGTGATTGGTGTTGGCGGTGGCGGCTGTAACGCTATCGACAACATGATTGAAGGCGGTATTCATGGCGTTGAATTTATCGCCGCAAATACGGATGCCCAAGCCCTGCGCCGCAATCGCGCTTCAGTGCAAATCCAAATTGGCCAAACCCTGACCCGTGGCTTGGGTGCAGGGGCAAACCCCGAAGTCGGTCGCAATGCCGCACTAGAAGACCGTGAGCGCATCGCTGATGCCCTCAAAGGGGCGAATATGATTTTCATCGCCACTGGTATGGGTGGGGGTACGGGTACGGGCGCGGCACCGGTGATTGCTGAAATTGCCAAAGAAATGGGCATTTTGACCGTCGGTGTGGTCACTAAGCCGTTTCAGCACGAAGGTCGGCGGCAGTTGGTGGCGCAAGCAGGGATTGAAGAACTAAAAAAATTCGTCGATTCGCTGATTGTGATTCCAAACGAAAAGCTGATGTCCGTACTGGGTAACGATGTCACCATCCGCCATGCTTTCCGTGCCGCAGACGACGTGTTGGCTGGCGCGGTGGCAGGGATTGCTGAAGTGATTACCTGCCCAGGCTTTATCAATGTGGACTTCGCCGACGTGAAGAACATCATGAGCCAGATGGGGATGGCCATGATGGGCACGGCCACCGCCAATGGCCTCGACCGCGCCCGCATCGCCACCGAAGAAGCCGTGGCCAGCCCGCTGCTAGACGACATCAGTCTAGAGGGTGCGCGTGGGGTGTTGATCAATATCTCGACCGCCCCAGGTTGCTTGCTCCTGCGTGAATACGACGAAGTCATGAGCATTGTCCGCCAATACGCTCACCCTGAAGCTGAAGTGAAATACGGCACGGCAGAAGTCGAAAATATGGCAGAAGACGAAATCCGCGTGACGCTGATTGCCACCGGCTTGGGTACCATCAAGAAAACGGCTCGCGAAGAACGTCGCGACCAGCTTAAAGTGGTTAAAACCGGTACGGATGGCACGGTATTTGAATCGCCAGACTACGACGCATTGGAAAAGCCGAGCGTATTCCGTTCACGCAGCACCCGCCCCCAAGTCGAAGCCCTCGACTTTAATAACCAAAATGTCACCGACTCGCTTGATATTCCCGCCTTTTTGCGTCGTCAGGCAGACTAAGGCGAGCCGATGATTCAGCAACGCACGCTGAAAGCCCCTATTTCCGCCAGTGGTGTCGGTTTGCATTCTGGCGAACGGGTCAAGCTGACCTTGCTGCCTGCTGCGCCGGATACGGGGATTGTATTTCGGCGGGTTGATTTACCCCTTCCGGTGGAGATTCCCGCCCGCCCTGATCTCGTCAACGACACCCGTTTGTCGTCTACGCTGGTCAATGCCGAGGGCGTGCGTGTCGCGACCATCGAACATTTGATGAGCGCGTTGGCAGGGTTGGGCATCGACAACCTTGTGGTTGAGATGGATGGCCCTGAAACGCCGATTATGGATGGTAGTTCGGCACCGTTTGTCTATCTGCTCGAAACCGCCGGCATTGCCGAGCAAGCTGTCCCCAAGCGGTTTATTCGGCTCAAAAAGCCGCTGGAGCTGGTCGAAGGGGATAAGTGGGTGCGACTCACCCCCCACGAGGGTTTTTCAGTGGCGATGGAAATCCAGTTCAATCACCCTGTGTTTCAGCGTATCCCCCAAAAAATCTGCATCGACTTTGCCCAGCATTCTTATTTGGACGAGGTTAGCCGTGCCCGCACTTTTGGCTTTATGCACGAAGTTGAATATATGCGGGCCAATGGGCTGGGCTTAGGCGGCAATCTGGATAACGCCATCGTGATTGATGACGATTCGGTGCTGAATAAAGATGGGCTGCGCTTTGGCGATGAATTTGTGCGGCACAAAATCCTAGATGCCATTGGCGACCTCTACATTGTGGGCCATCCGCTGATTGCCGCCTTCTCTGGCTTTAAGTCGGGTCATGCCATGAACAACGCCTTGTTAAGGCAACTATTGGCCACCCCAGACGCGTGGGAATTTGTCAGCTTTACCGACCCCCACGATGCCCCCTCCAGTTTTCACCGTGTCCCAGAGCCAGTCTAAAACCTGTTGCGACCCTTCGTTCGCGAGACTTTGAACTCGTTCTAAGCATAGCCTCGGTTGGGTGCGTGATTTCCCTCAAGAGGCTTCATCATGCTGTGGTTTAGACTGTGGTTGCTGTGTGTGATTGTGGGTGGCGGTTGGGCTTTGGCGTGTTTTTTTCTAACCCGAAACGCGATGTATCTGCGCTATCTCAAGCGTATTGTCTTGGGGTCGTTTGGCTTGATTATCCTGCTGGCCGGTATTGAGGTTGGGCTTCATTTTCTTTATCCCCCAGAGCACCCATGAGCGAATTCACCCATTTTGATACCGAAGGCCAAGCCCACATGGTGGATGTTGCGGCAAAAGCCACGACCCACCGCCGTGCCACGGCCACCGGCAGCATCACCATGCTACCGGCCACTTTTGCCCGTGTGACCAGTGGCACCCACCGCAAAGGGGACGTGCTGGGCATTGCCCGCATTGCCGCCATTATGGCCAGCAAGCGCACCGCTGATTTGATTCCGCTGTGCCACCCGATTGGGCTGACTCATGTTGAGGTGTGCTTTGAACTAGACGCGCCGCACAGCACCATTCATTGCACGGTGACCACTGAGACGCTGGGGCAAACCGGCGTAGAAATCGAAGCCCTAGGGGCGGTGCAAGTGGGTTTATTGACGATTTACGACATGTGTAAGGCAGTCGATCGGGGTATGGTGATTAACCACGTTCGGCTGTTGGAAAAAACCGGCGGTAAGTCAGGCGCGTGGCGAGCAAGTTAGCCCGTTTTCGCCACCCACAAAAAACCCCCATGCTTGACGGCATTGGGGGTTTTTTTGTGACTGACGCATTGGGTGCTAATGCTGCTGATTAAGCACGCACATCCACATTTTGCCCCAGATGAGCGGGGTTAGAAGAGGACTGCGCCACCGAGCTGACCAGCTCAGTCACGGTTTGTTGCTCTTGTTGCTGCTGTTTTTTCATCACCGTAATGCTGGCATATTCCAGTACGCTGCCAGAGGCGGGCGAGGAGATGGGATCCATGATCATGCTCCTAAAATAAATAGAGGGGTTGGGGAGAAAACGCCCAAGTTCAGTCTAGCACTCTGCCTTAAGAAAACCTATTAGAACAAGCGACTAGACGGCAAGGTTACGCAGGGAGTGTGGCTTGATTGGAACAGCTTGTCACCCTTCCCTACAGGGGTTTAGCCGAAGTGGCAGACGTAGTGAACGGTCTCGGTCACGGCAATCACAAAGCTGCTATTGCCTGGGACGTTAAACGACTGACCCGCGCCATAGGTTTGGCTGGTGGTTTCGCCTGCCAGCGTGACGCTGCATTGGCCTTGCAGCACTTCCATGATTTCGGGGGCACCGGTGTTAAAGGTCAGGGTGGCCGGCAAAATCACGCCGACGGATTTTTTGGTGCCATCGGCCAAGGTCAGGCTGTGGCTGACGCACTTGCCCTCAAAATAGACATTGGCGGTTTTTTGAACGCTGACATTATCAAACTGAGTCGTTTGGCTCATGGGGGGGAAGTCTCCAAGAGAGAGGGTGGAAAAGTGGGTTTTAAGAAGCTGTTTACGATCTTGAAGGAGCCGGGGTTGCCAAGGCGAAATGAACCAAAAAACGCCGTTGGAGCTGAATCCATCCGCATTTTTTGGGGCATTTCAACGCAGGATCACCCGAGTCTCGCAGTTCGTAAATAGCTTCTAAGCCGAATGCGCCCCGTGGGCTTGGGCATCAGCATGGTAAGACGAGCGCACCATCGCCCCCACCGCCGCGTGCTTAAAGCCCATCGCATAGGCTTTTTGCTCAAAGACTGCAAAGGTGTCAGGGTGAACGTAGCGCAGCACCGGCAAGTGACCTTGTGAAGGCTGCAGATACTGACCAATGGTGAGCATTTCAATATCGTGGTCACGCATGTCTTGCATCACCTGCAGCACTTCTTCGTCGGTCTCGCCCAGCCCAACCATAATGCCGGACTTGGTTGTGACCAGAGGATTGCGGGCTTTGTAGTCTTTAAGCAGCTGCAAGGAGTGCAGATAGTCCGCACCAGGCCGCGCTTGTTTGTAGAGGCGGGGCGCGGTTTCAAGGTTGTGGTTCATGACATCGGGCGGCGTGGCGGTTAGCACCTCAATCGCCAGCTCTAGCCGCCCACGGAAGTCCGGCACCAGCACTTCAATTTGGGTGTTGGGCGATTGCATCCGCACAGCGGTAATGCAATCGGCAAAGTGTTCTGCCCCGCCATCCCGCAGGTCGTCGCGGTCCACGCTGGTAATCACCACATATTTGAGCTTGAGCGCGGCGACGGTGTCGGCCAATTGCTTAGGCTCGTTGGGGTCGAGGGGGTTGGGGCGGCCATGACCCACATCGCAAAACGGGCAACGGCGGGTGCAAATGTCCCCCATGATCATAAAGGTGGCCGTGCCGCTGCTAAAGCACTCCCCGATATTGGGGCAACTGGCTTCTTCACACACGGTATGCAGCTTTTGCTCACGCAGAATCTGCTTAATCTCCATAAACCGCTGGCCACCGGGCATTTTGGCGCGTATCCACTCCGGCTTTTTCAGTTTTTCTTCGAGCTGCACCACCTTAATCGGGATGCGTGCGGTTTTGGCTTCGCCCTTGTGTTTGATGCCGAGGGCATTATCGGTTTTCATTCAGTAATCTCCAGAGCAGCCAGCAGGTGTGGCACGAGTTCATCCGCAGCGGTGGCAACATCCATAACCACGCCGAGGTCTTTAAGTTGAGTGACTTTCAGCCCGCTGTAACCGCAGGGGTTAATCAGCGAAAACGGGCGCAAATCCATAGCCACGTTGAGGCTCAGACCGTGATAGGTGCAGCGGTTGCGAATGCGTAAGCCGAGCGAAGCAATTTTCTCGCCGTTCACATATACCCCAGGCGCAGCAACATCGCCCACCGCGTCCAGCCCCTTGCTGGCCAGTAGGGCAATAATCGCGTTTTCAATCCGCCGTACCAGTTCACGCACCCCGATATTGAGCCGCTGAAAATCAATCAGCAGATAGGCAATCAACTGCCCCGGGCCGTGGTAGGTAATCTGCCCGCCTCGGTCGGTTTTGACCACAGGGATATCGGTGGGGACCAGCAGGTGCTCGGCCTTGCCCGCCAAGCCTTGGGTAAAGACCGGCGGATGCTCTAGCAGCCAGATTTCGTCCTCCGTGTCCGCTGTACGGGTATCGGTAAAGGCCTGCATGGCTTGCCAAGTGTGTTGGTAGTCAACCAGCCCTAAATGCTTAATCTGCATGGCGGCGCGGCTCTCGCTTAAAACACAACCTTGACCAAGGGATGCCCAGTCAGGTCGTGGTAGAGGTTGTCGAGCTGGGCTTGCGAAATGGCGGTAATGGTCACCGTGGCGGACACATACTTGCCGCCACTGCTTTCGCGCACGGTTAAATCCACTTGGTCAAAGTCAGGGGCATGGGTTTGGGTCAGGCTGACCATGGTGCTGACAAATTCAGGGTGCTGGCTGCCCATGATTTTGATCGGGAAGCGCGTCGGGAATTCTAGCAACGTGGGGCGGGTTGTTTCGGTCATATCTGAGCGTCCTTGATTAGGCGAACCACAGCTTGATGCTGTCGATAAGGCGGGTAAAGAACCCTCCCTCCGCAATCGGGGCGAGGGCGACAATGGCTTGCTCGGCCAGCGGCTGACCCTCAAGCGTCATGGTCAGCTTGCCCACCACTTGCCCGACCTGAATCGGAGCCATCAGCGGCTGGTTCAGGGTCATTTGGGTTTGGATTTTTTGCGCCGAGCCCTTGGGGACAGAGGCAAAAATATCCTGCTGAAAACCCACGCCCAGCTCGGCGGCCGCGCCTTTGTAAACCTTGACGGTTGAGATGGTTTTGTTGGCAGAGTAGAGCTTAGGTGTGTCAAAAAATTGCAGGCCGTAGCTTAATAATTTCGCGCTCTCTGTCGCCCGTGCTTCGGGACTGGTCGTGCCGACCACCACCGAAATGACCCGCCGCCCTTCGCGCTTGGCTGACGCAATCAGGTTGTAGCCCGCTGCATCGGTAAAGCCGGTTTTCATCCCGTCCACGTTCGGGTCACGGTAAAGCAGCAGGTTACGGTTAGGCTGGGTGATATTGTTGTAGCGGAATTCTTTCATCGAATAGATGGGGTAATAGGCAGGGTAGTCCCGCACAATCGCCCCCGCCAATACGCCCAAATCATGCACTGTCGTAAAGTGATTGGCACCCGGCAGCCCCGTTGCATTGACGAAATGGCTGTTGTTCATCCCTAGCCGCTTGGCTTCGACCGTCATTTGCAGCGCAAAGGCCTCTTCGCTGCCCGCAATGGCTTCGGCCAAGGTGACGCAGGCATCGTTGCCCGACTGCACAATCATGCCGCGAATCAGGTCCGACACCGACACCGGTACTTTGGGGTCGAGGAACATCCGCGAGCCTTCGGTTTTCCAGCCTTTGGGCGACACGAGCAAGGTTTGCTCCAGCGTCAGGCGTTTTTCCGCCAAGGCTTTAAAGGTTAGATAGGCCGTCATCAGCTTGGTCAGGCTGGCCGGCTCCACGCGGGTGTTGGGGTCGCGGCTGGCCAGCACTTGGTTACTGTAGAAATCGGTCAGCAAATAGGCTTTGCCCGCAATCTCGGGCACAGGGGCCATCGGATTGGGCACAGGGTTGGCCCATCCCAGTGGGGAGAGGGTTAAGGTCGCCAACAGGGAGGCAGAAGCAAGCAGTTTCATTCAGGGGTCACTTTGTCGCGTCAGGTCTAAAACAGGAGGGTGGGAGGCTGCCGTGCCATCGTAATAGACGGCAGTTTTTTACGGCGAGCGCAGCAAAAAAACCATCCTCAAACAGGGGCTTTTTCGGTGCAATAGACAGGTAAAACCAAGACATATCGCGGAATTATACACAGCCGCTTGGGTCGCAGCGGCGGGGATTTCCTGCTACCCTTTCCGCATGACTGACAACCCCGCCGCCCTGCGGTAGAAACCGACTTTGACCATGCCGCAAGATTATCTCGAACGTATCCTGACCGCCCGCGTCTACGACGTAGCCATCGAAACCCCGCTAGAAGTCGCCCCGATTTTGTCGCGCCGCCTCAACAACACCATCTTGCTCAAGCGCGAAGATTTGCAGCCGGTGTTCTCGTTTAAGCTCCGTGGGGCGTACAACAAAATGGCCAAGCTGTCGGCAGAAGAGCTGGCACGCGGCGTAATTACCGCCTCTGCGGGCAACCATGCCCAAGGCGTGGCCTTGAGCGCCGAGCGGCTGGGCTGTGCCGCCACCATCGTGATGCCCGTCACCACGCCCCAAATCAAAATTGATGCCGTGCTACGACGCGGCAGCAAGGTCGTGCTGCATGGCGATTCCTACTCTGATGCCTATCTGCACGCCGTCAAATTGGTGGCAGAAACCGGCGCAACCTACATCCCCCCCTTCGATGACCCCGATGTGATTGCCGGCCAAGGCACGATAGGCATGGAAATTTTGCGTCAGCACACCGGCGCGATTCACGCTGTTTTTGTCGCCATTGGCGGCGGCGGTTTGGCGGCGGGGGTGGCGGCGTACATTAAGCGGCTCAAGCCCGAAATCAAAATCATCGGTGTCCAGACTGTTGATTCGGATGCCATGTATCGCTCTATTCAGGCGGGCGAACGGGTGCAGCTTAAAGATGTCGGACTGTTTGCGGATGGCATTGCGGTCAAGCTGGTCGGGGAAGAAACCTTTCGCCTTTGCCGCGCCTTGCTCGATGAAATTATCTTGGTCAACACCGACCAAATCTGCGCCGCGCTTAAAGATGTGTTCGAAGATACCCGCTCCATCCTAGAGCCTGCCGGTGCGGTGGCGATTGCGGGGATGAAAGCCTACATTGCCCGCGAAAAGCTGCACGGCGAAACCCTTGTTGCCGTGGCCTGCGGCGCCAATATGAACTTCGACCGCCTGCGCCACATCGCCGAGCGTGCCGAAATCGGTGAGCAGCGCGAAGCCATTATCGCCGTCACCCTGCCCGAGCAGCCGGGGAGCTTCCGCAAGTTCTGCGCCCTCGTCAGCAAGCGGAACATCACCGAATTTAACTACCGCTACCACAACACACGCACTGCCCATGTGTTTGTCGGGGTGCAAATTCAAAATCGGGCCGACGTGGCGGGCATTTTGGCTGACCTAACCAGTAACGGTTTGACAGGGCTAGACCTGACCGATAACGAGCTGGCCAAGTCACACATTCGCCATGCCGTCGGCGGCCATGCCCCCTCGTTGCAGAATGAGCGCGTGTTCCGCTTTGAGTTCCCCGAACGTCCTGGTGCATTGATGCGCTTTCTCGAAGCCCTGCACAGCTCTTGGAATATCAGCCTGTTCCACTATCGCAACCACGGCACTGACTACGGACGGGTGTTGGTCGGGATACAAGTCCCTCCGAGCGATGAACTGGCCTTCCAGCAGTTCCTTGCCGAGCTGGGCTATACCGTGGTGGAAGAAACCCACAATCCGGCCTACACGCTGTTTTTGGGCAATGCAGAAGGGGCGAACTGATGCGTGGGGTGTTGTTTGATTTGGATGGCACACTGGCCGACACCGCCCCAGACCTTGGTTGGGCACTGAATACGCTACTGGCCGAGCATCAACGTGCGCCGCTGCCGCTGACGGCGATTCGACCCGTCGCCTCGCATGGGGCGCGGGGCTTGATTCAGCTGGGCTTTGGTATGGACCGCGACCACCCCGATTTTGAGCGGCTGCGGCTGCGGTTTTTAGATTTGTACGACCAGCATTTTGCCGTGGATACGGTGTTGTACGACGGCGTGCAGCCGCTGATTGAAGCCCTCGCCCAGCGCGGCTTGGTCTGGGGTATCGTGACCAACAAACCCATGCGTTTTACCGACCGACTGGTGCCGCGCTTGGGCTTCCCCGTGCCGCCCGCTGCTGTGGTGTCTGGCGATACCGTCGGCGTGGCCAAACCCGACCCTCGCCCCATGCACCATGCGGCGCAGTTGGCGGGGGTGGCTGCCGCGCGGTGTCTCTACGTCGGCGATGCCGAACGTGACATCCAAGCAGGCCGTGCCAGCGGCATGGTCACGGTCTTGGCGGGTTACGGCTATATCGCCGCCACTGACACCCCTGCGGCGTGGGGCGCGGACCACAATATTGCCGCCCCCCTGCAACTGGTAGAACTTATTGACCGCATCTGGGTATAATGACCCCCTGACTTCTGCATTTTAAGGTCACCGAAGGGGACGACATGGCTTCGACGGGGGTTGCAAAGCGGATGAGGGCATACCGGGATTTCAGTCACCCCGTAAAACGCTGAAAAACTTTAGTCGCAAACGACGAAAACTACGCTCTAGCTGCTTAACCGCAGCTAGACTCTGCACCACTTCTCCCATCGGGTGGGTCGGGTCAAACCGGCAGCAGAGTCATTAAGATGGGATCGTGCTTGCTTGGGTTACTTAAGCCGGTGCTAAATCCAAGGTGACTCGCAACTGCAAAGCCTGTCTGTCGGCGTTGTAGGCGTTAAATCCAATCGACAAGACTAAGTATGTAGAACTCACTGTAGAGGACTTTCGGACGCGGGTTCGATTCCCGCCGTCTCCACCAAGAATATGTTTCAAGCAATCCAAAGAAGGCCGCAAACCTAGATAAACAAAGGGTTTTCGGCCTTTTTTACGTCCAACAACGTCCAATGCGTACGCTGACAGCCACAAAAATT
>ERZ650307.33-NODE-33-length-56332-cov-6.897312_pt1 | contig 56332 bp, 56 predicted proteins | sample MGYA00376243_ERZ650307 | MGnify/ENA primary metagenome ERZ650307 (study PRJEB26733, sample SAMN07839242) | wastewater metagenome | biome: urban; feature: artificial channel; material: waste water | place: USA: North Carolina | collected 2016-03-31 ... | reverse complement strand
TGTAGAAACTTTACTGTTTTGGTTCTTGAATCTTGTGTAACTTTTTTGAGCATTTCACTATATATAAAATAAACACACATGCCGTCTGAAAGCTTTCAGACGGCCTGTATGTTTTATGCAGGCTTGCGACAAGATTACGCCGCAAAAGCGTGGCGCGCACACCACGGGCAACAAGCGCAGGTATGATTGACTTTGTCAAAACAAAGCGTCATCGTGCGCATGGCACGCAAATGCCGTCTGAAAATTTTTTTCAGACGGCATTTGCGTTTTATACAGACAGCAGGTTTTCATGCATACGATTAGGCCGCAAAAGCGCGGCGCGCGTAGTGGCGGCGGCCTGCATTATCCGGCCCATTGCCAGCGGTTGCGCCAAGCGCCGATTACGGCGTTGGGGTATTTATTGCTGCCGAGGCTGCCGTTGAAACGCGCCAGCGCGCGGGTGAGATTGCCGCGTTCGACATTATTGTAGTGGCGCAAAATGGTGCAGCCGTAGCGCAGGTTGGTGCGGATATCAAACAGATTGTGCTCGGCGCGACCGATGTGGTTTTTCCAAAATGGCATCACCTGCATTAAGCCGCGCGCGCCCACGCCGCTGATGGCGTATTGGCGGAAAGCGCTTTCCACTTCGATCAGCCCCAACACCATTTGCGTGTCGAGCCCGGCGCGGGTGGATTCATATTGGATATGGGTGAGCAGGCGGCGGCGCTCGGCTTCATCGGGCACAAAACGCGCCAGCCGCGCCGACATATCGCGCAGCCAGCGCGCGCCGTCGGCCGGCTTGGCAAACACCAACCGCGCCGGGTTGGCATTGTTTACCGAATTGCGCATTACCGATGCCACATCGTCGGATAAGGTTTCTTCGCGTTGCGCACCGGCGCGCGCCAGCACGGGCGAGAGCAGCAAAGCGCCGCCGACCAGCAGTAGGCGGCGGCGCTCGATGAGGGGAGAGGTTTGAGAGAGGGCGTTGTTTTCCATGATGTGCAGATTTGTTTTTTATCATTTGATTAATAGCAGGCCGTCTGAAACCTTTCAGACGGCCTATGATTATAAAACATTATTTTTGCAGCATAAAGCCTGCACGATTAATCTGCGTAGCGCACACGCCAACCCACGCTCTCGCCGCCGCGCATCGGCACCAAGACTTCATCTTCGCCAAAAGGCACTTTCGGCGGCACCAATTGGGTTTCTTTCACCAGCGTAAGCGTGTGCGGGTTTTCGGGCAGGCCGTAAAAGCGGGCGCCGTTTTGCGCGGCAAAGGCTTCGAGCTTGTCGAGCGCGCCGGCCGCTTCAAACACTTCGGCATAAAGTTCAATCGCAGTGGCGGCGCTGAACATGCCCGCGCAACCGCAGGCGTTTTCTTTGGCCGATCGGGCGTGCGGCGCGCTGTCGGTGCCCAAAAAGAATTTGTGTGCTTTTTCGCCGGTGATGGCGGCCACCAGCGCTTTGCGGTGGCTTTCGCGCTTGAGCACGGGCAGGCAATAATGATGCGGGCGCACGCCGCCCACCAACAAATCGTTGCGGTTGAGCAGCAAATGTTGGGGCGTCACGCTGGCGGCCACATTCTCGCCCGCTTCCATCACCAAGCGTGCGGCATCGGCGGTGGTGATGTGTTCAAACACTACTTTGAGCGTCGGCACTTTTTCCAGCACCGGCTTCATCACGCGCTCGATAAACACGGCTTCGCGGTCGAAAATATCGATTTCAGGGTCGGTTACTTCGCCGTGCACCAAAAACAAAATGCCTTCTTGCGCCATGGTTTGCAGCACCGGAATCAGCTTGAATAAATCGGTTACGCCTGAATCGGAATTGGTGGTGGCGCCGGCGGGATAAAGTTTGAAGGCCACAATGCCGGCAGCTTTGGCTTCGCGCACGGTGTCGGGCGTGGTGTTGTCGGTGAGGTAAAGCGTCATCAGCGGCTCAAACGTGCTGCCTTCGGGCAGCGCAGCCTCAATGCGCGCGCGATAGGCAAGCGCATCGGCCACGCTTGCCACCGGCGGCTTGAGGTTGGGCATAATCACTGCGCGCCCCATTTGGCGGGCAGTGAAAGGCAGCACGGCTTTGAGCGCCTCGCCGTCGCGCAGGTGCAAATGCATATCGTCGGGCTGGATAATGGTGAGGGTTTGCATGGCATTCCTTTGCCGGTTGGAGTTTATCAAGGATACGGCATTAATTGCTGATGGCGCGGGTGATTTCACGCGGCACCACATACATATTCAAAGCCGCCTGCATCGGGGCTTCTGAGGCTGAAGAGGTAGTGGCGGTGAGCATCCATTCGTTTGCGCTGCCTTCGCTGTTCCACGCATAAGCCAGCTGGCTGAGCGAAAAAGGCGCATCGGTGTGCAAATCGCCCCGCGGCTCGGCTTGCAAACCGCCGCCGCCGGCTTCGGCCAGCCGCATAAATTCGCGGCGCACAATTGCTTCATCGGCCACACGCGCTTTCACGCTGCAATATTGCCCGCCGGCAGCCAGCAAAAAGCGGCCGCCGTTGGGGCTGTGGCCGCCCCAAGCCTTGCGCACGGCCGGCTCGAAGCCCCATTTTTGGATTTCATCTGCGCTGAGCGCCTGCATTTTGGCTTCTTGCGCCCAAGCCGTGATTTTGCCTTCATCTGCACCGTTGGCCACGCAACCGTTGAAATAAAGCTGCACCGCTTGCTGCGCATAGCTTTGGGCATTTTTCTGCGCCTGCTCTTCTTCGGCGCGGCAGGCGGCCAAGAGCGGCAATAAACCGAGCAATAATAAAATTCGCATGTTTCAGACGGCCTTATTTGTGTTGCACCACCAAGGTGAAGATTTCCCCAGCCTGTGTGGATTCGAGCAACACATGGCCGGTTTGGCGGCAAAAAGCGGCAAAATCATCGGGTGCGCCGGCATCGGTTGCCAGCACAGTAATCACTTCGCCGGCCTGCATCTGCGCCAGCGCTTTTTTGGTTTTCAAAATCGGCAGCGGGCATTTGAGGCCGGTAAGGTCTAAGGTTTGTGTGTTCATGTTCAGATTCGGTAAAACTGGCTTAATGCTTATTATAACCTGTTTGCCGCCTGATTGCGCCGGGGCTTTTAAGCCCCTACAATAGCGGCTGATATTGAAATGGAGACGCCCATGCGCCGCTTATGCCTGCTGGCCCTGATTGTGGCCGGCACTTCGCTTGCCGCCACCCCGCGCAACGATAAAAACACCACCACCAACACCCGCTATGTGGAAAGCGCCGCCGAGCGGGCCTCAGGCGAATTCAAAGAAGCCGATGTGGCGCTGCCGCCCGTGCCCGATGCCGGCGGCGAGGGCTGGTTTGACCTTTATGTCGGCAACGGCTTCGACAAACAGCCGCGCATCCTGCTCGACAGCATTGCGCTGGCACCCGACGGCAGCGTGCGCTATGTGCTCAATATCCGCTCGGCCAAAGGCTATGATAATTTAAGCACCGAAGGCTTTTTGTGCTCAGACACTTCTTTGTCGCTCAACGAAGCCAAACGCTCCGCCTATAAAATTTTCGGCTATGCCGACACGGTAAACCGACGCTGGATCAGCGCGCGCAACAGCGAATGGAAGCCCATCGGCTCGATTTTGAATACCGCCGACCCGGTGCGCACAGTGCTCTATCGCGCCTTTTGTGTAGACGGTCGCCCCGACAGCAATGCCGCCTTGCAGCAGCGCGTGCGCGAGCGCAGCGGCCGCTATGCCAAGAGCTTGGGCAATCCGGGCAAATAGCGTTTGCTTAAAATCGATCAATAAACCCAAAAGGCCGTCTGAACATTCAGACGGCCTTTTGGGTAATCATTATTGTTAACAATTTTCTGCCAAACAGATACTTTGCGTGTATGATAGCCGCTTGCTGTTTAACTGATTCACCTCATCATGGATGCCCATCTTATTTTTCTGCTCACGCTTGGCTTTCTCGCCGGGCTGATGGATGCCGCCGTGGGCGGCGGCGGCCTGCTGCAAATTCCCGGCCTGTTTAACTTTCTGCCGCGCAATATGCCGGTGGCCACGGTGATGGGCATCAACAAATTCGCTTCGTTTTGCGGCACGCTCACCGCCACCGGCCAATTTGTGCGCCGCATCGCCGTGCCTTGGAAAATGCTGCTGCCCGCCGCCGCGCTGGCCTTTCTTGCCTCTTACAGCGGCGCACGGCTGGTGTCTTACATTCCCGTGCAATATATGAAGCCCGCCATGCTGGCGATTATGGCGGTGATGTTTGTTTACACTTTTTGCAAAAAAGACCTCGGCCAAGCCGTGCGCACCACCGCGCTCAGCCGCAAAGAAACCGCTTGGGGCTTGTTTTTCGGCGCGCTTATCGGCTTTTACGACGGCGTGTTCGGCCCGGGCACCGGCAGCCTGCTGGCCTTTATTTTCGTGCGCTTTTTCGCTTATGATTTCCTCACCGCCACCGCTTCGGCCAAAGTCATCAACCTCACCACCAACCTGGCCGCGCTGAGTTTTTTCGTGCCCAACGGCCATATTGTGTGGGCGTGGGCGCTGCCTTTGGCGCTGGCCAACCTCAGCGGCGGCTTGGTGGGCGCACATTTGGCCATGAGGGGCGGCAGCAAATTTCTGCGCTACGGTTTTATGGCGCTTTTGTGCATCATGATCGGCAAATTCGGCTGGGATTTATTGCATTAGGGTCTGCTCACAATCCATCACGCGGCAATCTTTGGGTCCAAAAACGCGCCTGCTGCGTTGAAAATGCTCGCAAGGTGTCCAACCTTGCTGCGCTTTTCGCCTTGCAAGCGCGCTTTTTCGCTCAAAATCTTACGCACGGATGAAATGTGAACAGACCCTAAGCCCTTGCAAATTCATGTTTTGCCTATATTGCTGAAGCATTAATCTTTCAGACGGCCTTTATTATGAACATCAGTGAAACTGCACGCCTCAGCGGCCTTTCCAGCAAAATGATACGCGATTACGAGCGGCTGGGCTTGATTCCGCCGGCAGGGCGCAGCGAAGCGGGCTACCGCCAATACAGCGCCCGCGACCTTGACACGCTGCACTTTATCAAACACGCGCGCGAGGTGGATTTTTCGCTCGCCCAAATCCAAACCCTGCTCGAATTGAAACACAACCCGCACCGCGCCAGCGCCGATGTGAAGCAATTGGTGGGCGAGCACATCAGCGCCTTGCAGCACAAAATCAACCGCCTGCAAAGCATGGCCGACACGTTGCAGGGCTGGTACGACTGTTGCAAGGGCAACCAAGAGCCTGATTGCGCGATTATCGAGCAACTCTCTGAAAATAAAGGCACACCATGATGAAAAATATTGTATTCGGCGTTTTGCTGTTTGGCTGTATCTATGCTGTTGTGCTGTTTGTCGGCAGGCGCCGCCAAGTCCGTAATGATGGTAGGCGTGATTAGCCGCGTTTTTGCGGTGCAATCGTAGGTATGAACGATGATATCGGCTTTAAGTTGATTGAAAGTTTTCAGGTTGTCTGAAGCTTTGCTGCTTGCTTGAATGGTTTGAATGCAAGTTTCATGCGTATGGTTAGGCTTTGTTTTGACAAAGCTGACCGTAGTTATAGTGGAATGCAAGAAAAGTGACGCAACGGGTAGATTGGGTTGAAAATCCAACAAGCCCGCAGGCCGTCTGAAACGTTGGGTTTAGCAACCCAACCTACACCGTTATAGAGCGTAGTTGTATCTTTTTTTCTTGCATTCCACTATATGCAGCAAAGGCCGTCTGAAAAATCTTTCAGACGGCCTTTAGCTTTATATTTCAAGCGTTTATTCTTCCGGCGTTTCACCGTCGGTGTCGTCGATTTTGCCTTCGGTGATGTCGATGTCCACGCCCACGGCGGCGCGGATTTGGGCGTCGATTTCGGTGGCGATGGCGGGGTTTTCTTTCAGCCACAGGCGCACGTTGTCTTTGCCTTGGCCGATTTTGGCGCCGTTGTAGCTATACCAGGCGCCGGATTTGTCGACGATATTGTGCTTCACGCCGATGTCGATCAATTCGCCTTCCCAGCTCACGCCCTCGCCGTAGAGAATGTCGAATTCGGCCTGGCGGAAGGGCGGGGCGACTTTGTTTTTAATCACTTTCACGCGGGTTTCGTTGCCGATTACATCGTCGCCTTTTTTAATCTGGCCGGTGCGGCGGATATCGAGGCGCACGGAGGCGTAGAACTTGAGCGCGTTGCCGCCGGTGGTGGTTTCGGGGCTGCCGAACATCACGCCGATTTTCATGCGGATTTGGTTGATAAACACCACCAGCGTGTTGGTTTTTTTGATGTGGCCGGTGAGCTTGCGCAAAGCCTGGCTCATCAGGCGGGCTTGCAGGCCGACGTGGCTGTCGCCCATTTCGCCTTCGATTTCGGCACGGGGCACGAGCGCGGCCACGGAATCGACCACCACCATGTCTACGCCGCCGGAGCGCACCAGCATATCGCAGATTTCGAGCGCCTGCTCGCCGGTGTCGGGCTGCGACACCATTAAGTCTTCCACTTTCACGCCGAGCTTGCGTGCATAAATGGGGTCGAACGCGTTTTCGGCATCGATAAAGGCGCACACGCCGCCGTTTTTCTGGCATTGGGCGATGGTTTCGAGGCAGAGGGTGGTTTTGCCGGAAGATTCGGGGCCGAAGATTTCCACCACGCGTCCGCGCGGCAGGCCGCCGACGCCAAGCGCCAGATCGAGGCCGAGCGAGCCTGTGGAGATCACTTCGAGGTTTTCGTCTTTATGGCTGCCGTCCATTTTCATGATGGAGCCTTTGCCGAATTGTTTTTCAATTTGGGCTAGGGCGGCGGCCAGGGCTTTGCTTTTTTCGTCTGACATAAGGGCTCTCGTATGTGAACTAAGAATTATCTTAGCTATTGTCTCATAAAATAAGAAAAAGTATAGTTTTATTTTAATTTTGTTGTTTTTGGTGAGCCGAATTCACTTTGTAAGCGAAATAAGGGCTTTTAAAACAGGCTGATAATGCCCAGCACGGCCAGCGTTAAAATAATGGTGAGTGCGCAGCCCACTTTGGCAATCACGCCCATGATAAAGCCGATAAACGTGCCCACGCTCACTTTGCCGGCCGACCATAAATCTTTGCGCGCCCAAAATTCGCCGATGCCGGCGCCGAGCAAGGGGCCGAGCAACAGGCCGGGCAGCGAGAAAAAAGCGCCGGCGATGCCGCCGATTAAAGCGCCCCAAAGCGCGGTTTTGCTGGCACCGGTGAATTTGGCGCCGAGCATGCCGGCGATATAATCCATGGCGGTGCCCACGGCGGCCACCACGCCGAGAAACACCAGCGTGCCAGTGCCGATAATTTGATAATCGCCGGCATAGGCCAGCAGCCATGCGCCGGCAAACATCAGGCCGAGGCCGGGAATGGCGGGGTAAACGGTGCCGAGCAGGCCGATCAAGAGCGCCATCAGGCCGAGAATGATGAGAATGGTGAGCATGTTTGTCCTTGTGTTTGCATATTAAAACAGAGGCCGTCTGAAAGGTTTCAGACGGCCTTTTACATGCGGGGAAAAGCGCTAAATTCAATGCCGGCGCGGATGTTTATATTTGTTTATTTGAAGATGCGTATGATTTTAGGTTTGTTGTGATGACAGGCCAATAGATTATATCTGCAAAGAAGTGCATACAAATGGCCGTCTGAAAGGTTTCAGACGGCTATTTGTATTTAAATGGGCGCAAACGCTCTGCTTTAGGGTTTAGGCTTTCGGCCTGCTGGCCAAAATATTGATCACTTTTTGCGGTGCAGCCGCTTCTATTTTAATGCTGTTTTCAGCGCTGTCATTAAGGCCGTCTGAAGCGGTGGCAAATTGCGGTGGCATGCTTTCGCGGTCAAACGCCAAATCGCCACCGTGCTTGAGCGCTTGGCCTTTTGCGAGTGATTTGAAGTCGAATAAATCGGGGTCGGCCAGGTGCGAGGGCACCACGTTTTGCAGCGCTGAAAACATGCTCTCGATGCGGCCGGGAAAGCGTTTGTCCCAATCGTTGAGCATTTCTTTAATCACCTGCCGTTGCAGATTGGGCTGCGAACCGCACAGGTTGCACGGGATAATCGGAAATTGTTTCAGCTCGGCATAGCGGGCCAAATCTTTTTCTTTCACATAGGCCAAGGGGCGGATAACGATGTGTTCGCCATTGTCGCTCACGAGCTTGGGCGGCATGGCTTTGAGCTTGCCGCCGTAAAACATATTTAAAAACAGCGTTTGCAAAATATCGTCGCGGTGGTGGCCGAGTGCGATTTTGCTGCAGCCCAATTCTTTTGCCACGCGGTAAAGTACGCCGCGGCGCAGGCGGCTGCACAGCGAGCAGGTGGTTTTGCCCTCTTCAATTACCCGCTTCACCACGGAATAAGTGTCTTCTTCGATGATGTGGTAGGGCACGCCGATGCTTTGCAGATATTCGGGCAGAACATGCTCGGGAAAGCCCGGCTGCTTTTGGTCGAGGTTGACGGCCATCAGCTCGAAATCAATCGGCGCGCTGGCTTGAAGCTGGCGCAAAATATCCAAAAGCGCATAGCTGTCTTTGCCGCCCGAGAGACACACCATGATTTTGTCGCCGGCTTCAATCATGTTGAAATCATTGACGGCATCGCCCACGGCATGGCGCAGGCGCTTGTTTAATTTGTTGTTTTCCAGCTCGTGTTTCGGTTTTTTAGACATGGCTTTGTGCAGGGTGAAAATTCAAGCGGCAATTATACGCTATCGTGAAACAGGCGCAAAACGGCTGTTGTTTATCAGGCCGTCTGAAAAAAGTTTCAGACGGCCTGATACCAATCCAAAAAAATAACCTAACTTCGTTGTCTCGCCTTGCCGTACGTGTGTACTGTCTGCGGCTCGCCGCCTTGTTAGCTTACTTTTTTGAATGGGTATGATAAATGAAAAGAGATAATCAAATAATGAAATATCGCTTCGTATCATAAACGCTGTTCAAGCGGTTTATTAACATTACTGCGTGTAAGCGAAAGGCCGTCTGAAAACTTTCAGACGGCCTGATAAATGCTTATATAAAAAAGTATATTTTTTTGTTTTCGCTGCGTTTAGCCGGCGATAAGGCCGCGCCAGCGCGCCACTTGCCGGCGCACTTGCTCGGGCGCGGTGCCGCCCAAGTGGTTGCGGGCATTGAGGCTGCCCTCGGGCGTGAGCACGTTGTAAACATCTTCGTTGATTAAATCGGAAAAGCTTTGCAGATCTTCGAGCGGCAGCTCGCTCAAATCTACGCCGGCGCGGTCGGCATGGCGCACGGCCAGCGCCACCACTTCGTGGCTGTCGCGAAAAGGCATGCCTTTTTTCACCAGATAATCGGCCAAATCGGTGGCTGTGGCAAAGCCCTGCATCACGGCCGCGCGCATGTTTTCGGGCTTCACGGTAACGCCGCGCATCATGTCGGCATAAATGCGCAAGGTGTCGATTAGCGTGTCTACCGTGTCAAACAGCGGCTCTTTGTCTTCCTGATTGTCTTTATTGTAGGCCAAGGGCTGCGATTTCATCAGCATCATCAGGCCGGTGAGGTGCCCGATCACGCGGCCGGATTTGCCGCGCACCAATTCGGGCACATCGGGGTTTTTCTTTTGCGGCATGATGCTGGAGCCGGTGCAGAAGCGGTCGGCAATGTCGATAAAGCCGAAGCGCGGGCTCATCCATAAAATCAGCTCTTCGGAAAGGCGGCTCAAATGAATCATCACCAGGCTGGCTGCGGCGGTGAATTCGATGGCAAAATCGCGATCCGACACGGCATCGAGCGAATTTTGGCAGATTTGCTCAAAGCCCAGCAATTGGGCGGTGGTTTCGCGGCGGATGGGATAAGTGGTGCCGGCCAGCGCGGCGGCGCCCAGCGGCATGCGGTTGACGCGGCGGCGGCAATCGGCCATGCGCTCGTGGTCGCGGCCGAGCATTTCCACATAAGCGAGCATGTGGTGGCCGAAGCTCACCGGCTGGGCCACTTGCAAGTGGGTGAAGCCGGGCATCACCACTTCGGCGTTTTGCTCGGCCAAATCGAGCAGGGCAGCCTGAAGGCTTTGCAGCAGCGCCTGAATTTCGGTGATTTCATCGCGCAGCCACAGGCGGATATCGGTGGCCACTTGGTCGTTGCGGCTGCGGCCGGTGTGCAGGCGTTTGCCGGCATCGCCGATTTTATCGGTGAGGCGGCGCTCGATATTCATGTGCACGTCTTCCAAATCCAGCAACCAAGGCATTTTGCCGGCTTCGATTTCTGCTATAATTTCGGCCATGCCTTGCTCGATGGCGGCCAAATCTTCTGCGCTCAACACACCGGCTTGCTGCAGCATTTGCGCATGCGCCAGCGAGCCTTGTATGTCCCATTTGGCCAAACGTTTGTCGAAATCAATCGAGCCGGTGTATTTTTTCACCAGCTCGGCAACAGGCTCGTTGAAGCGGCCCGACCATGTTTTATTATCCGTCATGCTTAATTATCCACTGCGTTGTTGGTTTTTAGAAGTTAAGGTTTGTTGCTTATGCCCATTATACGTCAAATAAGGTCTTTGTTTGCGGTTCCGGATATGCGTAATTTCGGCTCGATTCAAAGATTGATGCTGTTTGCTTTTGCCTGCGTGTTGCTTTTCCCCTTGCTGGTTGCATCGTTAGCCGATTATGGCAAGGTGGTTTATGTGACGGCGGCTTGGGCGGGGCCGACTTTGCTTTTGCTGGTGGTGGCAGGCTATCTTTCCGGCGATTTTTTGGCGGGCAGCCGCTTTGCCGTGCCGATTGCCTATGGGGCGGGCGTGGGCTTTTTCGTGCTGGTAGATCATTTGCTGCTGGGCGAGCTGCTTTATTTTTGGCAGCATTTTTGGCAATTCAACAGCTTTTTGCTGATGTTTATGTATAGCGAAGGGGTGCGCCGGCGCACGCTCACGCCGGCGCTCTCTGAGGCGCGCCTCACAGCACTCACCGCCCGCATCCGCCCGCATTTTTTGTTTAACAGCCTCAATGCCGCCATCAGCCTGATCCGCCTGCGCCCTTATGATGCGGAAACCTTGCTGGAAAACTTAGCCAATCTTTTTCGGGCGCAGCTCAAAGATGGCAGCCAAAACAGCACTTTGAGGCAGGAAATCGAATGGGCGCAGGAATATGTGGCCATCGAGCAAATCCGCATGGGCCCCACACGGGTGCAGGTGATGTGGCAGCACGATGCGCCTGATGATGCGGAAACGCCGCACCTGCTGCTTCAGCCTTTGCTTGAAAATGCAGTGTTTCACGGCATTGAATCCACTCACCGCCCGGGCATGATTTCGGTGAAAACTACCCGCCAAAATCATTGGATCTATATCCGCATCGAAAACCCTTATGTGCCCTCAGAGAGCGAAGACAACGTGAAGCCGCACAAAGGCAATTCGATGGCTTTGCGCAATCTGCAAGAGCGGCTCACGCTGATGTATGACAACGATGCGCAAATCAAAAGCCGCCAGCTCGATGGGGTTTTCCGGGTGGATATCCGCCTGCCTTACCGCAAAGAATCATCTGATATCAACCGCTTGTTTGGTTAGGATACCTTAGGGTCTGTTCACATTTCATCACGCGGCAATGTTGGTTCAAAATCCGGCTTGCGGATGAAATGTGAATAATGGCCTAAAAAGGTGTAAATACCTGAGGCCGTCTGAAAAAATGCAAGCCGTATATCTTGGCAACGCGCCGCCAACCAGCCCCTGTTTTGTGCTAAAATCGACACACATTTATCTGCTGAAATCGAAATATCCATTATGACCGACGCCACCGTACGCAACGACCACCACTTCGCCAAAGAAACCATTCCCATCAGCCTTGAAGACGAAATGCGCCGCAGCTATCTCGATTACGCCATGAGCGTGATTGTAGGCCGCGCACTGCCTGATGTGCGCGATGGTTTGAAGCCCGTGCACCGCCGTGTGCTCTATGCGATGCACGAGCTGAAAAACAACTGGAACAGCGCCTATAAAAAATCCGCCCGTATTGTGGGCGACGTAATCGGTAAATACCACCCGCACGGCGACATCGCCGTGTATGACACCATTGTGCGCATGGCGCAGGATTTTTCATTGCGCTATGTGTTGATCGACGGGCAGGGCAACTTCGGCTCGGTAGACGGCGATGGCGCAGCGGCCATGCGTTATACCGAAATCCGCATGGCGAAAATCGCCCACGAAATGCTGGCCGACATTGAAGAAGAAACCGTAAATTTCGGCCCCAACTATGATGGCAGCGAGCACGAGCCGCTGGTGTTGCCCACCCGTTTTCCCGCTTTGCTGGTAAACGGTTCATCCGGCATTGCCGTGGGCATGGCCACCAATATTCCGCCGCATAATCTGAGCGAAACCATCAATGCCTGCGTGGCGTTGCTGCACAACGGCGAAATGAGCATCGAAGAATTGATTCAACTGATGCCAGCGCCCGATTTTCCTACCGGCGCCACCATTTACGGCTTGAGCGGCGTGCGCGAAGGCTATAAAACCGGCCGCGGCCGCGTGGTAATGCGCGGCAAAACCCATATCGAGCCCATCGGCAAACACGGCGAGCGCGAAGCCATTATCATTGATGAAATTCCCTATCAGGTAAACAAAGCCCGGCTGGTGGAAAAAATCGGCGAATTGGTGCGCGAGAAAACGCTAGAAGGCGTGTCCGATTTGCGCGACGAATCGGATAAATCGGGCATGCGCGTGGTGATCGAGCTCAAGCGCAACGAAAATGCCGAAGTGGTGTTAAACCAGCTCTATAAGCTCACCCAGCTGCAAGACAGCTTCGGCATCAATATGGTAGCGCTGGTCGACGGCCAGCCGCGCCTGCTCAACCTCAAGCAGATTTTGAGCGAATTTTTGCGCCACCGCCGCGAAGTGGTGACGCGCCGCACCTTATTCCGTCTGAAAAAAGCCCGTCACGAAGGCCATATCGCCGAGGGCAAAGCCGTGGCTTTGTCGAATATCGACGAAATGATCGAGCTGATTAAAACTTCCGCCGATGCGCCCGAAGCCAAAGTGCGCCTGCTGGCACGCGCTTGGCGCTCATCGCTGGTGGAAGAGATGCTCGGCCGCACCGATCTCGATTTGAGCATGGCGCGCCCAGAAGGCCTGCCTGCCAATCTGGGCTTGCAGGACGAAGGTTATTATTTGAGCGAGCTGCAAGCCGATGCCATTTTGCGCATGAGCCTGCGTAACCTTACCGGCCTCGATCAAGACAGCATTATCGGCGATTATAAAAACATTATGGCGCAGATTATTGATTTTCTGGATATTTTGGCCAAGCCCGAGCGCATCACCCAAATCATCAATGATGAGCTGGAAGAAATCAAAGCCCAATTCGGCGATGAGCGCCGCAGTGAAATCAACCCGTTTGGCGGCGATATTGCCGATGAAGACCTGATTCCGCCGCGCGAAATGGTGGTAACGCTCACCCACGGCGGCTACATCAAAACCCAGCCCACCACCGATTATCAGGCGCAGCGCCGCGGCGGGCGCGGCAAACAGGCCGCAGCCACCAAAGACGAAGACTTTATCGAAACCCTGTTTGTGGCCAACACCCACGATTATCTAATGTGTTTCACCAACTTGGGCAAATGCCATTGGATTAAAGTTTACAAGCTGCCCGAAGGCGGCCGCAACAGCCGCGGGCGCCCGATCAATAATGTGATTCAGCTTGATGAAGGCGAAAAAGTAAGCGCCATTTTGGCGGTGCGCGATTTCCCCGAAGATGAATATGTGTTTTTCGCCACCGCACAAGGCATGGTGAAAAAAGTGCAGCTGTGCGCCTTTAAAAACGTGCGCACCCAAGGTATTAAAGCGATTGCGCTCAAAGAAGGCGATTCGCTGGTGGGCGTGGCGAAAACCGGCGGCTGCCACGATATCATGCTGTTTTCCAATTTGGGCAAAGCCATCCGCTTTAACGAATATTGGGAAGGCAGCAGCGAAGCCGAAGAAAGCGAAGACGATCAAGAAATCGATGCAGATAGCGGCGAAGAGGGCGATGCCGCCGAGAGCAGTGCGCCCAAAGCCAACAAAGGCGTGCGCCCCTCCGGCCGCGGTAGCGGCGGCTTGCGCGGCATGCGCCTGCCTGATGACGGCCGCATTGTGAGCCTGATTACTTTTGCACCCGAATGTGAAGCGCAAGAAGGGCTGCAAGTGCTCACCGCCACGGAAAACGGCTACGGCAAACGCACCCCGATTGGCGACTACAGCCGCAAAGGCAAAGGCGGGCAGGGCAATATCGCCATCAACACCGGCGAGCGCAACGGCGATTTGGTGGCGGCAACCCTGGTGGCTGAAAGCGATGATTTGATGTTGATCACCAGCGGCGGCGTGCTCATCCGCACCAAGGTCGAGCAAATCCGCGAAACCGGCCGCGCCGCAGCGGGCGTGCGCCTGATTAATCTGGACGAAGGCGAAACCTTGGTAAGCCTGGAGCGCGTGGCCGAGCCGGAAGAAACAATACCGGAATCAGAAGAAGAGACTGAAATTTCCACTCAAATCGAGGCCTTGATGCCGGAAAATGAAGATGAATTATGAGATTTGAGTATTTAATTTAAAGGGTCGTGTAAACTATTTGCTGATTTCCGCACTCTAAACTCACTTGAACAAATGAAGTAAAGAGAGAGTGTCTGTGAAAAAGAAGATTTACTTGAGGTTGTTGAGAATGATCGGTTCTATGCTTCCCCCTTCTTACGAAAAGCCGTTTGGCCCGGTGGCGAAAAAAGTCCGCTATTTTTTCGCCTGCCGGATTTCCGATAATATCGCGAAAAATGTGAATATCGAAAAAGGCGCTTATGTGCTGGCAGATACGGTGGTTGGTGAAAATTCGAGCATAGGTGTGAACAGCGAGATTTGCAAAGGTCTTACGCTTGGCAAAAATGTGTTTATGGGCCCCGAATGCTTGTTTTATTCCTATCAACATAAATTCGACCCAGTAACCAAGCAATACGATGGCTACACCGATGTTCGGCCGATTGTTATCGAAGATAATGTTTGGTTGGGTCGCCGCGCTATCATCATGGGCGGTGTAACCATTGGCGAAGGCTCTACCATCGGTGCTGCTTCAGTGGTAACGAAAGATGTGCCGCCTTACAGCGTGGCGGCGGGTAATCCGGCGGTAATCAGGAAAAACCTGCTGGATTGAACGTTGTGAACGAGCGCAGTTGGGTTGCCAAGCCCTGCAGTTAAAACAGGCCGTCTGAAATGTCAGTATTTCAGACGGCCTTTTTGTTTTATGCAGCGGTGGATGTTCATGCCTACGATTACGCCGCGCAAAACCCGGTGTGCGCACCTACGCTGCTTTTAAAAAAATGGCATAAGGGGCTAAAAATCGCTGAAAGGCGGGCAATTGGTATTGTGTTTGCTTTGCGGCAATCCGCAGCTGTCTGATACCAATCCAAAAAAACCTAACTTCGTTGTCTCGCCTTGCCGTACTATAGTGTGGAATGCAAGAAAAAGTGACACAACGGGTAGGTTGGGTTGATAAACCCAACATTTCAGACGGCCTGTGTGCTTGTTGGGTTTATCAACCTAACCTACCCGTTGTGTCACTTTTTTTATGCATTCCACTATATTATGTTTGTACGGCATGCGAGGCCGTCTGAAAGCCTTGGCCGCTGCTTATTCCGGTGAAAAATGCCACACCTTGCAAACGGTGTGCTGAGGCTGCGCCAGAGTGCCGAAATATTGCCAGCGCATCTGCGGGCTTGCCCAATCCGGCCACACGCAGGCCAGCGCCCAGCCGCCGCACAAGCCGGCAAAGCCTTGCCAGCCGCTTTGGCCGCCGATGTGCAATTTTGCGTGCCCGCCTTGCCGGCACACACCCGCATGCGGCAAGTCTGCCGGAAAATCCAGCCCGGCGGCCTTAATTAAAGCTTCTTTGGTGCACCACAAGCGGTAATAATCTGCCGCACGCCAGCCGCGCGCCGCCAGCCATTGCCGCTCTTCGGCGCTGCACGATAAATCCGCCAGCGCCGAAAAATCGCGCGGCCGCAGCCATTCGATGTCCACGCCCAGCGGCAGCGGATAAGCCCCGGCCGCCAAAAGCGCTGCACCGTGGCTGTGCGAGAGCGACAGCACGGGCGCTTTTGTTTGTTGTTTTAAAAAGCGGCTCACCTGCCAATCGGTGCGCATCGCCAGCGCCGGTGCGGCGCTCACGCGGGCGCGGTCGGCTTGGTCAAGCAGGGCGGCTTGATAATCCGGTGCACAAACGGCATCGGCTATAAGCAAATCAATATGCAAATCGGACATAAGCGGCAAAAGCGGGCAGAAAAAAACGATTATAGAAGTAAGTGGCCGGCTCGTGTAAAATGCCGCATCTTGTTATCAATGTTGTGAAACGCGCCATTATGAAGCCGTCTATTCTGGAAAAATTGCAGCAACTGGCCGAGCGCCTTGAAGAAGTGACCCATTTGCTCGGCTCGCCCGAGGCCACCGCCGATATGGATAATTATCGCAAGCTCACGCGCGAGCATGCGGAAATCACGCCGGTGGTGGAAGCTTTTCAGCGCTACCGGCAGGCGCAAAGCGATTTGGCCGAGGCGCAGGAAATGCTGGCAGATCCGGAAATGAAAGACTTTGCCGCTGAAGAAATCGAAGCGGCGCAGGCGAAAATCGAAGCGCTGGGCAACGAATTGCAAACCTTGCTTCTGCCTAAAGATGCCGATGACGATAAAAACATCTTTATCGAAGTGCGCGCCGGCACCGGCGGCGACGAAGCGGCCTTGTTTGCCGGTGATTTGCTGCGCATGTATGGCCGCTTTGCCGAGCGCAACCGTTGGCAGATGGAAATCGTGTCGGCCAACGAAAGCGATTTGGGCGGCTATAAAGAAGTGATTGCCCGCATTATCGGGCTGGGCGCCTACAGCAAGCTCAAATTCGAATCGGGCGGCCACCGCGTGCAGCGCGTGCCGGCCACCGAAAGCCAGGGCCGCATCCACACTTCGGCCTGCACCGTGGCGGTGATGCCCGAAGCCGATGAATTGGAAGAAATCGAGCTGAACCCTGCCGATTTGCGCATCGACACGTTTCGCGCCAGCGGCGCCGGCGGGCAGCATATCAACAAAACCGATTCTGCCGTGCGCATCACCCACTTGCCCAGCGGCATGGTGGTGGAATGCCAAGACGGCCGCTCGCAGCACGCCAACAAAGCGCAGGCCATGAAAGTGCTGGCCGCGCGCCTCAACGATATGCAAAAGCGCGAAGCGCAAGCCAAAGAAGCGGCCGAGCGCAAAAGCCTGATCGGCAGCGGCGACCGCAGCGAGCGCATCCGCACCTACAACTACCCGCAAGGCCGCGTGACCGACCACCGCATCAACCTCACTTTGCATAAACTTGATTTTGTTATGGACGGCGATTTGGACGAGCTCACCGGCGCGCTGAGCGCCGAGCATCAGGCGGAATTGCTGGCGCGCATGGCGGAATAAGCGTTTTTGAATAAAACATTTCCAAACCGAAAAACTGTTTCAGACGGCATTTGTGTGCTATGCGTATGATTATGCTTTGTTTGGGCAAAGCTAATCATACCTACGGCTTGCTACTTTTCATTTGCGCGCAATGCCCGGTCCAAAAATAAGCTTCCTGCGTTGGCTTGCTTTGAATGCGGAACACAGATGCCGTCTGAAAAAAGGTTTCAGACGGCATCTGTGTGTCATGTCTACGATTACGCTTTGTGTTGACAAAGCTGATCGTCGCTGCGGCTTGCTTAAATGTATCAAACCAAGCGATGCCGTCTGAAAAAAAATTGCAGACGGCATAGTGCTTCATGCCTACGATTAGGCATTGTTTTGACAAAGCTAATCGTACCTTGCTATCGGTTTTGCGCCGGTCTGGCCGCAATCACATCAATTTCTACCAGCCAACCGGGGTTGGCGAACCCCTGCGTTTGCAATAAAGAACGTGCAGGCAGTTTCACGCCCGCCTTTGCATCAAAAAAACGCAAGTAGCTTTGGGAAAAGCCGCGGAAATCCATGTCGTTCTGCCCTTGTGGTGCTTTTAAAAAAACCTGCATTTTCACCACATCGCTCATGCCCAAGCCCAAGCTTTTCAGGCGTTTTTCAATTTCGGCCAACACGTTGGCCGTTTGCTGCGCCGTGTTGCCGTAAGCCGCTTCACTGCGCGGATCCGCTTTATTGTCGATAATGCCCGGCACCACGCCGTTCAAATAAATCGTGCTGGCTCCGGCCGGCACTTCCACTGCCAGCGAGGTGGGAAAATTCGGCAGGGGGTGGCGGGTGATTTCGTCTGCCCAAGCGGCGTTGCCGATAGCTAAACACACGCCGGCAAGCAATAATTTTGACAAGTTATTCATTTATGCATTCCTTTGCCTATGCATTCCTTTGCCGTTACATTCGATAGCCCGTCGTAGGTGCGCACGCCGCGTTTTTGCGGCGTAATCGTATGCATGAAACCCACGACCGATATAAAACATAGAGGCCGTCTGAAAGCCGAGTTGCCTGTCAAAAAATTGTCCGACATGCCGATATGGTATGGCACGGTTTGTTGCAACAATCTTTGATAAGTCAGCTGTTTGCTTTTCAGACGGCCTCTGGGGCTACCTATTCATCACAATCCATCATCAAGCTCAATGATTGTGTCCGCAGGATTTTTTCATATCCAGCACCATGCGGCCTTGGATTTTGCCGGCGTGCATTTCTTCAAAAATATCGCCCACTTCATCCAGCGCACGGGTTTGCACCACCGGCACCACGATGCCGCGCGCGCCGAAATCGAAGGCTTCGGCCAAATCTTGGCGTGTGCCCACCAGCGAGCCGACCACTTCGATGCCGTCGAGCACGGTGCGGGGGATAGACAAATCCATGGTTTCCACCGGCAGGCCCACGGCCACCACGCGGCCGCCGGCGCGCACGCAATCAATGGCGCTGTTGAATGCGGCTTTAGACACGGCGGTCACCATAGCGGCGTGTGCGCCGATGCCGGTGATTTCTTTAATGCGCTCGGCCGCATCTTCTTTGGCGGCATTCACGGTGAATTCCGCGCCCACTTTTTTGGCCAAATCCAGCTTGTCGTCGTTGATATCGACAGCAATCACGCGCGCGTTGAACACTTTGGCGGCGTATTGCACGGCGAGGTTGCCCAAGCCGCCGGCGCCGTAAATGGCAATCCACTGGCCTGCGCGCACACCGGCCACTTTGGTGGCTTTATAAGTGGTAACGCCGGCGCAGGTGATGGAGCTGGCTTGTGCCGGGTCGAGGCCTTCGGGCACTTTTACGGCATAATCGGCGCTTACCACGCAATATTCGGCCATGCCGCCATCTACGGTGTAGCCCGAATTTTTCACGGTGCGGCACAAGGTTTCGCGGCCGCTGTTGCAATATTCGCAATGGCCGCAGCTTTCAAACAGCCAAGCAATGCTCACGCGGTCGCCCACTTTCAGGTTGGTCACATCGGGCGCCACTTCTTTCACAATGCCGATGCCCTCGTGGCCGAGCGTGCGGCCGGGTTGTTTGCCGTAATCGCCGGCGGCCACGTGCAAATCGGTGTGGCACACGCCGCAATATTCCACTTCCACCAGCGCTTCGCCCGCGCCGATTTTGGGCAGGTCTTTTTCAATCACTTCAACGCCTGTACAGGCTTGGTTAACCACTGCTGCTTTCATAGTAGATACTCCTTGGTTGGTGATATCGAATCAATGGAAATGCGCGCAAAGTGTGCAACCTTGCCGTGCTTTCCGCCTTGCAAACATGCTTTTTTGCTCAAAACCTGACTCGCGGCTGAAATGTGGGCAAACCCTTGCGGGAGCGGGTTGGAAATTTCCGCGTCTGAGGCTGCCATAAATATTGATATTTTAATGAAGCCAAACCGCCCAGTAATCAATGTGTGTGTTTACAGTATAACCAAATCGGGGCAGGGCGCGATTGATAATCATCAAGGGGTTTGCCCGATTGAAAGCCTGCGTAAATGTTATGCTATATCATTGTTGACAAACAGGCCGTCTGAAAGCTTTCAGACGGCCTCTCGGCTGGATTGCACTTTTCACGCGCCAATATTCGATATTAATGTAAACCGAGCCTAAACCGATTTAACCCGAATTGCGGTACAATGCCCGCTTTGTTGATTGTTAAGGACGGCCTGTATATATGGCTTCTTTGGAAACCTGGATCGGCCTGCGCTATTTGCGGGCCAAAAAACGCAATGGTTTTATGTCGTTTATCACCATGATTTCGATTGCCGGCATCGCGCTGGGCGTCACCGCGCTGATTGTGGTGCTCTCGGTGATGAACGGCTTTCAAAAAGAGATTCGCGGCCAGCTTTTGAATGTGGCGCCGCATGCGGAAATCGGCTATTACGACACGGGCAATGGCGAAGGCTGGCAAAGCCTGCGCCAATATGCAGCGGGCAGAAAAGAGGTGTTGGCCACCGCGCCTTATGTGGCCGATCAGGCGCTGTTGGCCAATGCGGGCGAGGTGCGCGGCGTGCAGCTGCGCGGGATTTTGCCTGAAGAAGAAAACAAAGTGGTGGATTACGGCAAAAATATGCCGCAGGGCAGCTTTGCCGATTTGAAGCCGGGTGAGTTTGATATTGTGTTGGGCGAAGGGCTGGCGCAGGCTTTGGGCGCGGAAGTGGGCGGCAAGGTGACGGTGATCACGCCCGAGGGCAATGTTACCCCCGCCGGCGTGGTGCCGCGCTTGAAGCAGTTTAATGTGGTGGGCGTGGTGAAAACCGGCGTGTATGAGGTGGATAATTCGCTCGCGCTCACGCATTTGCAGGATGCGCAAGTGCTCTACCGCTTGGGCGACGGCGTGGGCGGCTTGCGCTTGAAGCTGGCCGACCCGCAAAATGCGCCGGCCTTTATCGCCAATCTGATTCCGGCGGCTGCGCAAGACAAAGTGTGGGTGCGCGACTGGACGTTTCAAAACCGCAGCTATTTTGAAGCGGTGGAATTGGAAAAGCGCATGATGTTTATCATTCTCACGCTGATTATTGCGGTGGCGGCGTTTAATTTGGTGTCGTCGCTGGTGATGGCGGTTACCGAGAAGCAGGCCGATATTGCCATTTTGCGCACTTTGGGGCTGCCGCCGGGCGGGGTGATGAAGATTTTTATGGTGCAGGGCGCGTTTGCCGGCTTTTTCGGCACCTTGATCGGCGTGATTTGCGGTGTGTTGCTGGGCTGGAATGTGGGCAAAATCGTGGCGTTTTTTGAAAAGCTTTTCGGGGTGCACCTGATTAATTCGCAAATTTATTTTATCGACTATCTGCCCAGCGATGTGAACATGGGCGATGTGGCTTTTATTGCCTGCATTTCGCTGGTGCTGGCATTTTTGGCCACGCTCTATCCGAGCTGGCGGGCGGCGAAAACCCAACCGGCGGAGGCTTTGCGTTATGAATAATACGGTGTTGGCTTGCCGCTCGGTGAGCAAAAACTATCGCGACGGCGAATTGCATGTGGATGTGCTCGACAGCCTGAATTTCGATGTGGCCGAAGGCCAGAGCGTGAGCATTATCGGCGCTTCGGGCAGCGGCAAATCCACGCTCTTGCATATTTTGGGCGGGCTGGACATGCCCACTTCGGGCAGCGTGAATCTGATGGGCAACGACTTGGGCAAGATGAGCCAAAAGCAGCTGGGCGATTTGCGCAACCGCTATTTGGGCTTTGTGTATCAATTCCATCATCTGCTGCCCGAATTTTCGGCGCTGGAAAATGTGATGATGCCGCTTTTAATCGGCAAAAAGCCCAAAGCCGAGGCGGAAGCGGCGGCAGCGGCGATGCTGGAAAAAGTGGGTTTGCACCAACGCGCCTTGCACCGGCCGAGCGAATTGTCGGGCGGCGAGCGCCAACGCGCCGCCATTGCCCGCGCATTGGTGACGCAGCCAAAATGCCTGCTGGCCGACGAGCCTACAGGCAATCTCGACCGCAAAAATGCGCAAAATATTCTCGATATGATGCTGGATTTGAAAAACGAAATGGGCACGGCGCTGGTGGTGGTCACCCACGATGATGAGTTGGCCGTGCGCTTTGATCGCGTGATGATGATGAGCGATGGGCGCTTGAGCGATAAAGCCTGACGCCGGTGCGTTGATTTGAGCTGCTGTTGCCCGATTGTATTCGTGCTGCTGGGTTTTAAGTTGTTTTTAAATTGAATCAAGGCCGTCTGAAAAAAGTTTCAGACGGCCTTGATTCATATTGCCGCCATTTTTCTGTTTTATAATCAGCACGAATGTTTGCGGCGCTTGCTGTTGAGGCCGTCTGAATTTGGGAGCAAACCATGAAAGTTTATACCGCTGCGCAGATGCGTGCGCACGAGCAATTGGCCGTGGATGCGGGCACGAGCTTTGAGCAATTGATGGAAAATGCCGGCGGCGCAGCGGCGGCCGATTTGTTGCGCCGCCACCCTGAGCCGGCCCGCGCGCTGGTGGTGTGCGGCAAGGGCAATAATGGCGGCGATGGTTTGGTGATGGCGCGGCTGTTGCAGGCCGAGGGCTGGCGCTGCGATGTGGTGTTTGTGTTGGGCAGCGAATTGTCGCCGCTGGCCGAAACCAACCGCCGCCGTCTGCTCAATCTGGCGGGCATAAGCTTTATCGGCGCTCAAGCGCTGCCGGGGCAATTGGCGCAGCAGCGCTACGATGTGCTTATCGAGGGCATATTCGGCACCGGTTTTGCCGGCAGGCTGCCTGCTGAGGTGGCCGCTTGCTGCCGCTTGCTCAATGCTTCAGACGGCCTGAAAGTGGCGCTGGATATGCCCACCGGCCTCAATGGCGACACGGGCGATGTGGATGCCGATGTGTTTCGCGCCGAGCTTACCTACACATTCGGCGCCTACAAGCCGGCGCACCTCATGGATGCGGGCAGGGCGGTGTGCGGCGAGATTGTGTGTTTGGACATAGGCATTCAATAATTCCATCAACAAAGGCCGTCTGAACACAATGTTTCAGACGGCCTTCTTATAATGTAGTGGAATGAAATATAATATAGTGGAATGAAAGAAAAACTTATACAGGCGCATGTAGCAAGCCATATGCAGAAGCCGTTTAAACCGCGTGCGTGGCTGCGCCACACACCCTACACATGATGCTAAATTTCTTATTTTTGTATAAGTTTTTCATTCATTCCACTATAACGATTTGTATAGGTGATCAATAATGAATCACGCTGCGGATGGATTTTCCCTCGTGCATCAAATCAAAGGCGGTGTTGATTTCTTCCAGCGGCATGGTGTGGGTGATGAAATCGTTGAGGGCGAATTCGCCTTTCATGTATTGGCTGATGATGCCGGGCAATTCGCTGCGGCCTTTCACGCCGCCGAATGCGGAGCCGCGCCACACGCGGCCGGTAACCAATTGAAACGGGCGGGTTTTGATTTCTGCGCCGGCAGGTGCCACGCCGATAATCACGCTCTCGCCCCAGCCTTTGTGGCAGCATTCGAGCGCGGCGCGCATCACGTCGACATTGCCGATGCATTCAAACGAATAATCCACGCCGCCATCGGTGATTTCGATCACCACATCCTGAATCGGCTTGTCGAAATCTTTCGGGTTGATGCATTCGGTGGCACCCAGTTTTTGCGCCAGCGCGAATTTCGAGGGGTTGGTGTCGATGCCGATAATGCGCGAAGCGCCGCTCATGCGCGCGCCGATCACGGCGGCCAGGCCGATGCCGCCGAGGCCGAAAATGGCCACGGTTTCGCCGCGCTTCACTTTGGCGGTGTTCATCACCGCGCCCATGCCGGTGGTGACGCCGCAGCCGAGCAGGCACACTTCTTCCAGCGGCGCTTCTTTCTGGATTTTCGCCAAGCTCACATCGGCCACCACGGTGTATTCCGAAAAAGTGGAGCAGCCCATATAGTGGTAAATCGGTTGGCCGTCTTTGAAAAAACGCACCGTGCCGTCGGGCATCAAGCCCTTGCCCTGCGTGGCGCGCACCGATGAGCAGAGGTTGGTTTTGCCGGACAAGCAAAATTTGCATTTGCCGCATTCGGCGGTGTAGAGCGGAATCACATGGTCGCCCACTTCAAAATCGGTGACACCCTCGCCGACGGCTTCCACAATGCCCGCGCCTTCATGGCCGAGCACGCAGGGAAACACACCTTCGCTGTCTTGGCCGCTTAAGGTGTAGGCATCGGTGTGGCACACACCGGTGGCAACAATGCGCACCAGCACTTCGCCTTTTTGCGGCGGCATTAAATCCAGCTCTTCGATTTTCAAAGGCTCGTTGGGTGCCCAAGCCACGGCGGCGCGGGTTTTGATGAATTCCATAATGATTCTCCGGTTGGGGTTTGCAAAGGGGCAGATACTCCGCCCACTATCTGCTATTTGATATACGATTTAACCAGGCTCACCGCTTCATCAAGCTTTTGCTGCAAGGCTTGATGCTGCGGATTATCACAGCTTTCATGGCTGAATGAGTCGCGCAAATGGCTTTCCATCACATCGCGCATCAAGCCGTTTACCGCGCCGCGCATGGCGGCAATCTGTTGCAGCACGGCGGCACAGTCTTGGCCGTCGGTAATGGCGCGCTCCAAAGCTTCCGCCTGGCCGCGGATGCGGCGCAGGCGGTTGACGGCGCGTTTTTTGTCTTGCGGGTGATGGGGCATGGCTTTTCCCTGAATACTGGGGGTAGTATAAAAAAGATAGGGCGCTTTGGCAAGCGCTGCACAGGAAAGGCGCAAGGCCGTCTGAATATGTTTATAATCGGGCAGCGCCGATAATCCTGTCGGCGTGTTTTGTGAAGGGTATGCCAACCGATGCGCCGACTTTCCCGCCCCGAAAATCCGCTCGAGCGCTTGATGCGCCCTTACCGCCGCCGCCTTTATCTGCCGCTTTTGCTGGCTTTGGCGGCGGTGGTGCTGTTTATCTGGCAAAGTGCGCTGCTGGCGGCTTTGTTTGCCGGTTGGCTCAATGCGGCCTCAGCCGGGCAAAAACCGCTTTCAGACGGCCTGCGAACTATTTTGCCGTTAATTGTGATGTGTTTGCTTCTACGGTCTTTGCTTTCTTTATTGAAAGAGCGTGTGCTGCAAAAGCTGAGCCTGCATGTGCGCCATGGTGTGCGCCGCCGCCTGCTGCATGCGCTGGCGGCGTTGGGGCCGGCGCGCAGCCATTTCGGCAGCGATGGGGCGTTGAGTACGCAAATCTTGGAGCAGGTGGATGCGCTCGATGGCTATATCAGCCGCTTTTATGTGCAGCGCACGGTGGCGGTGGCCACGCCTTTGCTGATTGCGGCGGCGGTGTTTTACCACAGCAAGCTGGCGGCGGCGCTATTGCTGCTCACCGCGCCTTTGGTGCCTTTGTTCATGATACTGGTGGGCACGGCGGCGGCCAAAAAAAGCCGCCGGCAATTAGACACGCTCTCGCAATTGGGCGGGCGCTTTCTCGATTTGGTGCGCGGCATGCCCACTTTGCGACGCTTGAATGCGGTGGCGCAGGCGGAAAAGCAGGTGTCGGCTTCAGCGCTGGCTTATCAAAAGCGCACCATGAGCGTGCTGATGCTGGCGTTTTTATCCGGCGCGGTGCTGGAATTGTTTGCCTCGCTGGCGATTGCGCTGGTAGCGGTTTATTTGGGTTTGGGCTTGATCGGCGTGTTGCCGTGGGCAAAAGGCGTGGTGCCGGTGCCTTATGAGGGCGCTTTGTTTATTTTGCTGCTTGCGCCTGAGTTTTACGCGCCGCTGCGCCAGCTCGGCAACGATTACCATGCCAAGGCGCAGGCGCAGGCGGCGGCGGAAGCTTTGCAGCCCTTACTTGATGCGGCAGAGGGGCAAAGGCCGTCTGAAAGCGGCATCAAAATGGATTTAAACGCTGCGCCTTCGCTGCAATTGGTCGGGGTGCGCATTATGGGCGCAGAAGGGCGCGAGCGGCTGGCACCCACTTCTTTTGCTGTGAAAGCCGGTGCGCGCATCGGCATCGGCGGCGCGAGCGGCATCGGCAAATCGAGCTTGTTGCAGGCTTTGCTCGGTTTTAGCGCGTATGAAGGGCGGATTGTGCTCAACGGCGAAGATTTTGCCGCGCTGGACAAAAAATACCTGCAAGGCCAAAGCGCTTATCTGGCGCAAACCGCCACGCTTCTGCCCGGCAGCATCGCCGATAATCTGCGCTTGGCCAAAGCCGGTGCGGATGAAGCAGAAATGCAAAAAGTTTTAAGTGAAGTGGGTTTGTGGGATTTGATTCAACGCCTGCCCAATGGCTTAAACACACCATTGGGCGAGCGCGGGTTGGGGCTCTCGGGCGGCCAGCAGCAGCGCTTGTCGTTGGCACAATTATTGTTGCGGGATGCCCATTTTTGGCTACTCGATGAGCCTGCCGCGCATTTGGATGAGGAAACGGCGGCCGAGCTATACCGCGTGTTGGGGCAAATCAGCTGCGGCAAAACCGTGTTGCTGGTGAGCCACGATTTGGCGGCGGTGGCGTGGCTGGATGATGTGGTGGTGCTGGAGGGAGCGAAATGAGCCGTCAAGATATTCGTTTGCGCGATTTGTGGCAGAGCCGGAGCGGCATGTGGTCGGTGGCGTGGCTGCTCGGTGCCGTAACTTTATTGGCCACGGTGGCTTTGCTGGCGGTGTCGGGCTGGTTTATCAGCGCGGCGGCGGCGGCCGGGGTGGCGGCGCTGGCCACGGCTTATATGTTTGACTATTTCCGCCCCGGCGCGATTATCCGTGCGCTGGCGATTGTGCGCACGGCGGGTCGCTACGGCGAGCGGCTGGCTTCGCACAATGCCGTGCTGGCTTTGCTGCGCGATTTGCGCGTGCGCTTTTTCGGCCGCTTGGCCGCCGCAGCGGGCAGCGTTGATGTGGTTTCCGCCGGCAGCATGCACCGGCTCACCAGCGATATCGATTTGCTCGACCAATGGCCGCTGCGTTTTTTGATGCCGTGGCTGTGGGCGCTGCTGCTTCAGACGGCCTTTGTGTTGTGGCTGCTGCTGGCCGCACCGGCTTTGCTGCTTTATGTGCTGCCGCCTTTGCTGCTGGCCGGTGTGGTGTTGCCCGCGCTGGCGGCTTGGCGCGGCATGGCGCTGGCGCGGCAAGACACACAGGCGGCCGAAGAGCGCCGCCGGCGCTTGCTGATGCCGCTGAGCCTCATCACTTCGTTATTGCTGTGGCGGCGTTGGGCAGATTGCGAAACCTCGTTTCTTGAAGCCGATGCCGAATATGGGTGCCTGCAATTGCGCCAGCAGCAATGGGCGAGCGTGTATGTGTGGTTGCAGCAATGTGCACTGGCGCTGCTGGTGGCTTTGCTTTTGTGGCAGGGGTGGCCGCTGTTGGAGAGCGGGGCGTTGGGTGTGCCGGTGTTGTTGGCGATGGTGTTGGCGGTGTTTGGTTTGAATGAAGTGCTCACGCCGCTGGCTGCGCAATTTATGGCGCTGGGCTTCAGCAGCGCCGCGCGTGACCGCTTGAATGCGTTGGGCAGCGCGAAGCCTGCCGCCGAAAAAGCAGCGGCCGGCTGGCCGCAGGGCAGCCTGATATTCAGCGCGGAAAACATCAGCGCCAAAAGGGCGGGCGCGTTAAACGGCGCGGAGCATGTGAACTTTGTGCTGGAAAGCGGCCAAGCCTTACTGATTGCGGGGCCATCGGGCGTGGGCAAATCCACTTTGCTCGATGTGCTCGCCGGTGAGCTTGCGCCCCTGCAAGGCCGTCTGAAACTCAACGGGCAGGATTTTGCCGATTTTCTGCCCGGCGATGAAGTGGGCTATCTGGCGCAGCAAGTGGATATTTTCGACCTCACGTTGGCCGAAAACCTGCGCCTGGGCAAGGCCGGTGCCGATGATGATGCATTGTGGCAAGTGCTGGAAAAAGTGCGGCTGGCCGATTGGGCGCGGGCGCAGCCGCAAGGTTTGCAAACCCGCTTGGGCGAATACGGCGCGGCGGTGTCGGGCGGGCAGGCGCGGCGCATTGCGCTGGCGCGGCTTTTGCTCAAGCCGCGCGCTTTGCTGCTGCTCGATGAGCCTTTTGCCGGCCTGGATGCGGCCACGCGCGAAGCGGTGAGCGCCATGCTGCTGCAAGAGCGGGCGCAAGGCTTGCTGATTGTGGTGAGCCATCAGCCGCCTGCGCAAGCCGATTTTCAGGTTTTGCGTTTGCAGGAAAAGGCATGAGCCTGCGGGCGTGGCATCGTTGACAAAAACAGCGGCTTGGCGTTTAATTGCACAATACAAACTATATATTGTATTAATACAAAAAAAGAAAAGCCTTGAGGCCGTCTGAAAAGGCCGTCTGAAAGCGGTGCAGATTGTTTTTTTGAATTCAATCTGCTTTATATCGAATGCGGAAATTTGAGCGGCACATGATGCTTTCGGCCGCTGTTTGCGGCTTTTATCGGGGCGCTGCCTGTGTGCATATTGTGATGCGGGCGGCGCAAACTGCGTGCGGGGAAGCGCTCAGGCTAGGGCATATCAAACGTAAACGTGCTTTTATTTGTGCATCGCGTGGCGTTAGAATGTAGCTTAGTTTCAATTTCAACCATTTCAACCACACCGAAAAAAGCACCGTAGCGCGAGCCATCTTGCGGCGCGGCGCAATGGCCGGTGTGGGCGAAACGGCGTTTAACCACACAGGAGCATCATTATGGACTTGGTCGAATTATCGCGGCTGCAGTTTGCGATTACCGTTATGTACCATTTCTTGTTTGTGCCGCTCACTTTGGGCTTGGCGTGGATTTTGGTCATCATGGAAGCTGTATATGTGATGACCGGCAAGGAAATCTACCGCGACATGACCCAATTTTGGGGCAAACTTTTCGGCATCAACTTTGCCTTAGGCGTCACCACAGGCATCACGATGGAATTTCAGTTCGGCACCAACTGGTCGTATTACTCGCATTATGTCGGCGATATTTTCGGCGCACCGCTGGCGCTGGAAGGGCTGATGGCCTTTTTCCTCGAAGCCACGCTGGTGGGGCTTTTCTTTTTCGGCTGGGAAAGAATGTCGCGCCGCCAGCATTTGATGGTAACCATTTTTATGGCTTTGGGCACCAATCTTTCGGCCTTGTGGATTCTGGTGGCCAACGGCTGGATGCAAAATCCGGTGGGCGCGGTGTTTAATTTCGAAACCATGCGCATGGAGATGACCAGCTTTCTCGAAGTGGTGCTCAACCCCGATGCGCAAAATAAATTTGTGCACACCGTGTCGGCAGGTTATGTGGCCGGCTCCATGTTTGTGTTGTCGATTTCCAGCTGGTATATCCTGCGCAAGCAAGATGTAGAATTTGCCAAAAAAAGCTTCCGCATCGCTGCCGCATTCGGCATGGCGGCGATTTTGTCGGTGCTGGTGTTGGGCGACGAATCGGGCTACAGCATCGGCAAGGCGCAGAAAACCAAAATGGCGGCGCTGGAGGCGATGTGGGAAACCGAGCCTGCGCCGGCTTCGTTTAATTTGTTTGCCATTCCGAATGAAAAAGAAATGCGCAACGAATATGCCATTCATATTCCTTATGTGATGGGCATTATCGGCACGCGCTCGCTCGACACGCCGATTCCGGGCATTAAAGAAATCATCGCGGAAAACGAGCAGCGCATCGATTCGGGCCGCCATGCGGTGGTGGCGCTGGAAGCTTTGCGCAAAAATAATAAAGACACCGAGGCGCAAGCCCTGTTCCGCCAACATCAGGAAGATTTGGGTTTCGGCCTTTTGCTGAAGCAGCATATTGAAGACGTGAGCCAGGCCACGCCGGAAATGGTGGCCGCGGCCGCACGCGATTCGGTGCCCACGGTGTGGCCGATGTTTCTCACCTTCCGCATTATGGTGGCTTGCGGCTTTGCCATGCTGCTGGTGTTTGGTTTGAGCTTTTGGTCTTCCCTCAAAGGCACGTTTGCCGATAAGCCGTGGCTTTTGCGCGTGGCGGTGATTTCGTTGCCCTTGCCGTGGCTGGCGATTGAAGCGGGTTGGTTTGTGGCCGAATACGGCCGCCAGCCGTGGACGATTTACGGCGTGCTGCCCACCAGCCTTTCGGCTTCTTCATTGTCGGTAAATTCGCTTTATGGCTCGCTGGCCGGCTTTATCGCGTTTTACACCGTGTTGCTGATTATCGAAGTGTATTTGATGCAGAAATACATCCGCATAGGCCCGGGCTCGCTGGGCACCGGCAAATACGATAACGAACAGTCAGAGCATTAAGGAGCGAAACATGGATATCATCAATTTATTTGATTACGCCACATTGAAATGGATTTGGTGGCTGTTTATCGGTGCGCTTTTAATCGGCTTTGCGATTATGGACGGCCACGATATGGGCATCGGCACGCTGCTGCCTTTTGTGGCCAAAACCGATGAAGAGCGCCGCATTGTGATAAACAGCGTAGGCGTGCATTGGGAGGGCAACCAAACTTGGCTTATCACCGGCGCAGGCGCCATTTTTGCCGCTTGGCCTATGGTGTATGCCACGGCTTTTTCCGGCTTTTATTGGGCGATGTTGGCGGTGTTGTGGGCAATGTTTTTCCGACCGGTGGGCTTTAAATACCGCAGCATGATTCAAAATGAAACCTGGCGCAAAACTTGGGATTGGTGCCTTTTTATCGGCTCGTTTGTGCCCGCGCTTTTGTTCGGCGTGGCGCTGGGCAATGTGATTCAGGGCGTGCCTTTCCATTTCGACGACACCATGCGCTCGTTTTACACCGGCTCGTTTTGGGCGCTGCTCAACCCGTTTGCCTTATTGTGCGGCGCGGTGTCGGTGGCGATGCTGGTGTTTCACGGCGGCGTGTATTTGATGCACCGCACCGAGGGCATTGTGTATGCGCGCACCCGCAAAACCCTGATTTACAGCGCGCTGATTACTTTGGTGTTGTTCAGCATTGGCGGCGTGTGGGTGGCCGGTATGGAAGGCTTTGTGGTGGTGGCCGGCACGCTGGATCCGGGCGGCCTGCCTAATCCGCTGGGCAAAGAAGTGGTGCAGCAGGCCGGCGCTTGGCTGCTCAATTACCAACATTGGCCGCTCACCATGTTGGTGCCGGTGCTGGCCTATATCGGCATGTTGGCGGCTTTGCTGCTGGCGCGCGCGGGCAAAACGCTGCTGGCTTTTGTGTGCTCGGCCGTGAGTGTGGCGGCGGTGATCGGCACTTTTGCGGTGTCGATGTTCCCGTTTATCCTGCCCAGCAGCAGCGATTTTCGCTCGAGCCTGACGGTGTGGGATGCCACTTCGAGCCACCTCACGTTAACCGTGATGTTTTTCGCCATCATTCTGATTATGCCGGTGGTGGTGGCCTACACGGGCTGGGCATTTAATGTGATGCGCGGCAAGGTAACTGCCGAATATGTGCGCGAAAACGACCACAGCGCTTATTAACACCAAACGTTCAGACGGCCTTGTTTCACTAAACCAAGGCCGTCTGAAAGCCAACAGAAAGGACAACGATATGTGGTATTTTGCTTGGGTATTGGGCTTGGGCTTTGCCGTGTTGCTGGCGGTGCTCAACGCCATGTGGGGCGAGTTTGAAGAAGAACGCGCGCAGAGCCTGCCGAAAAACCGCGGCAATGCTTCCTGAAAAAGCGGCGCTGGCAAGGCCGGGCAGATTCGTTTTTTGAATGTGCCGCTTGTTTGAAAAGCGGGCAACATGCTTGCTTTTCAGCTTTGCTCTTGATTTTTAAGGAAAAGATAAAAAGGCCGTCTGAAAATTTTCTTTCAGACGGCCTTTTGATGTTTGCTTGTAGGTCGGATACTTGTATCCGACATCTGCCGGTGCCCTGATGCTTGTTCTGCGAACAAGTGTCGGATTCGAGAATCCGACCTACAATAGCAAGGCCGTCTGAAAGCCGTGTTCAGACGGCCTTTGCATCCATTCCCAATGTTAAAAAGCGTTGGCAAAATCAAATTTATGAGAAGTTATCTGCACCGGCAAAACGATTGAGCCAGGCTATGCTAAAATCCGCAGCTTGTTTAAATCGAGGCGATATTGTGCGCATTGTTATTCTGATTATCACGCTCTTGCTGATGCAGGTGTTTACATTTGGCTTGGGCCGCTCGGTGCAATGGCTGCTGGCGGGCTTTATCGGCACGCGCGGCCGCCGCTGGTTGATGGCGGGCGTGTTTGCGATTACCAATGCGCTGATTGCCGGCTTGCTGTTGCAGCTGGGGCATGCTGTGTTTCGCTTGATGGCGGTGTGGATGGTGGTGCTGCTGTTTGCCATGTATGCCGCTTTGGCCACTTTTGTGCTTTACCTCATCTTGTGCCGCGTGATGCCGCAAAAACCGGTGGCGCGCAGCCTGCGCATTTTTGCGCCGCTGTTTTTCATCGGCCTCACCGCTTATTCGGTGTATAACGCCTACACGCCGGTGGTGCGCCATTATGAAATCAGCATCGATAAAAAGCTTGAGCGTCCGTTGCGCATCGGCATGGCCAGCGATTTGCACACCGGCATTTTGGTGGGCGCGCGCCAGCTCGACAAGCTTGCCGATATTATGCAGCGCGAAAAAGTGGATATTATCCTGCTGCCCGGCGATTTGATGGACGACAATGTAGCCGCCTATCGCGCCGAAAACATGCAGCCGCATCTGGAAAAGCTGCGCGCACCTTTGGGCGTGTATGCCACTTTGGGCAACCACGATTTGTTCGGCCACGAGCGTGAAATCGCCGAAGAGCTCACCCGCGCAGGCATCAAGGTGTTGGCCAATGAAAGCCTGATGGTTGATGGGCTGCTTTTGGTCGGCCGCAACGATGACTTAGACACTCAACGCCCGAGCACGGCCGCGCTGTTGCAAGGGCAAAACACCGATTTGCCGGTGCTCCTGCTCGACCACCGCCCCAGCCAGATTGACGAGCACGCCAAATTGCCGGTGGATATTCAGGTGTCCGGCCATGTGCACAACGGCCAGGTGGCGCCGGCCAATCTGATTGTGCGCCAAATGAACCGGCTCGCTTACGGCTACGAGCAAATCGGCAACGGCCACTTTTTCGTGACCTCCGGCTTCGGCTTTTGGGGCGTGCCGTTTCGCTTGGGTTCGCAAGCGGAAGTGGTGGTGATTGATGTAACAGGGAAATAAACGCGCAGGTGAAAAGGCCGTCTGAAAGAAACCTTTCAGACGGCCTTTTGCATGCTACGCACGGCTAATATGAAATCATTCGCATGAATCACGTTTGAAACGTTCAGACGGCCTTTTGCATGCGTACGATTACGCTGCGCTAATCGTACCTACGCACGGCTACAATTGAATTGCGCAAAGCAAACCGCAGGTTTACCTGCATCCACGCATCATCGCTATCCGATGCCGTTTGAAACCTTTCAGACGGCCTTTCGCATGCGTACGATTACGCTGCGCTAATCGTACCTACGCACTACATCAGAATCAGCCGGTGCTGTTTTGCTTGTTTTCCAGCATTTCCCAGCGCTCGAGCTTTTCGAGCAGCTGTATTTCGATTTCCTCGGCCCGGGTTTGCAGCAGGGCGGCTTTTTCGTAATCTTTGAAAATGTCGGGCTTAGAAAGCTGTGTGTTCAAATCGGCCTGCTCGGCTTCGAGCGCGGCCAATTCGTCGGGCAGGCTTTCGAGCTCGCGCTGCTCTTTATAGGAAAGCTTCACGGTGCGGTTGGCTTTGGGTTTGGCTTTTTCCGGCGCGGCGGCTTGAGGCTTGGGCGCGGCGGCTTTTTCTTCGCGGCTTTTGGCGTCGATATAGTCTTGATAGCCGCCTATGTATTCTTTCAGACGGCCTTCACCTTCAAACACGATGCTTTGGGTGATGACGTTGTCAAGAAACATACGGTCGTGGCTCACCAAAAACACGGTGCCCGGATAATCGCGCAATAATTCTTCCAGCAATTCCTGCGTGTCGATGTCCAAATCATTGGTGGGCTCGTCGAGCACCAGAATATTGGCGGGGCGGGTGAAAAGCTTGGCCAGAAGCAAACGGTTGCGCTCGCCGCCCGACAGCGACGACACGGGGCTTTGCGCGCGGGCGGGGTGGAAAAGGAAATCTTCCAAATAGCTCATCACATGTTTTTTCTTGCCGCCGATGTCGACATAATCGTTGCCTTGGCCCAGTGTGTAAAACACGGTGTCGTTTTCATTCAGCGCGCTGCGGAATTGGTCGAAATAGGCCACTTCCTGCTTGCTGCCGAGGCGGATTTTGCCGAAAGTGGGCTGCAATTCGCCCAAAATCAATTTTAAAAACGTGGTTTTGCCGATGCCGTTGGCACCAATCAGGCCGATTTTGTCGCCGCGCTGAATCACGGCGGTGAAGCGCTCCATGATTTTTTTGTCGGGATATTCAAATGAGGCGTCTTCCAGCTCGGCAATGATTTTGCCGCTTTTTTCGCCGGCGGCAAGCTTGAAATTGACTTGGCCTTGCACATTGCGGCGCTCGGCCCGCTGGCGGCGCAAATCTTCCAGCCGCTTCACACGGCCTTCGTTGCGGGTGCGGCGCGCTTCTATGCCTTTGCGTATCCAGGCTTCTTCTTGGGCGTGGAATTTGTCGAACAGGCGGTTATGCTCGGCTTCCACCGCCAATTCTTCGGCTTTTTTCTCGCTGTATTTGCTGAATGAGCCCGGATAGCTGCGCAAAATGCCGCGATCGAGCTCCACAATGCGGGTGGCGGTGTTGTCGAGAAAGCGGCGGTCGTGGGTGATCACCACCATGCTGCCGCTGAATTGTTTGAGCAGGTTTTCCAGCCAGATGATGGCGTCGATATCGAGGTGGTTGGTGGGCTCGTCGAGCAGCAGAATATCAGGCTTCTGCACCCAGGCTTGTGCCAGCGCCACGCGTTTTTTCTGGCCGCCGGAAAGGTTGCCGATCAAGGTGTGCTCGGGCAGGCCGAGCTCGCTGATGGTTTGGCTGATGGCGGCATCGAATTGCCAGCCTTCCTGTGTTTCGATTTGGCTTTGCAATTCGTTTAATTCTTTGAGCAGCGCGCCATCTTGGCTGCTTTCGAGCGCATGGCTGATTTGGTGATAGCGGCGCAACACATCGCGCAGGCCACCCAAGCCTTCCGACACGGCATCAAACACGCTGATGTTTGCATCAAACAGCGGCTCTTGCGGCACATACACGATTTTGAGGCCGTTTTGGATAATCACTTGGCCGTCGTCGAGCTTCTGCACGCCGGCGAGGATTTTTAAAAAGGTGGATTTGCCCGCGCCGTTGCGGCCGATCAGGCCGATTTTTTCGCCGCTGTCGAGCTGGAAAGCGGCGTGGTTAAGCAGGGCAACGTGGCCCACGGCGAATGAGGCGTTTTCTACTTGCAGGATATTCATGGGTGTGCGGTTCGGATAATAAAAAGCATAAGGCGGCTATTTTAACCGAAGCAGGCCGTCTGAAACGATATTTTTGTGTGCTGAGGCCGTCTGAAAAAGAGCGCCGCTCAGCAGCCTTTGTTGAGCCACACTTCCGACACGCATTGGCGCAATAATTGCAGCACCGGATCTTGTTCGTATTCGTCCAGGTAAATAAATTGCAGCGGCAGCGTTTGCTGGAATTGGTCGAGCATGGCAATCGGCTTGCCTGCGGCAATGGCGGCTTCGGCTTTGTGTATCGGCACCATGGCCATGCCCACGCCGTCGCCGACCAAATCGATAATGGTTTGCGGAAAATCGCAGATAATCTGGTGCTTGGGCGAGAGGCGGTGGCGGCGCCAGAATTGTTGGAGGTATTTGCGCCCGCCCGATAGACCCGACATTTCAATCCAGGTGTAGTTTTCCAAATCGGTGGGGTCGTCGGCCTGAATGTGGGCGGCGGCTTTGGCCGGGCAGATCAGGCAATAGCGGATGTCTTCGAGAAACAGGCTGCGGATGCCGCGATGGTTGGCTGCACCGAGATAAAAGCCGCCTTGCAGGGTTTTGTTTTGCACGCGCTCGAGAATTTCGCCGCTCATGCCGTATTGGATGTGTAGCTGCAAATCGGGATTGTGGTGGCGGATGCAGCGGGTGAGGGTGGTGACGCGGCTGGATAAAATCGGGTGCACAAGGCCGATTTCGGCGTGCTCCACATAATGCTCAGACAAGCTTTGTGCAAAACGCGCGAGCCGGTGGTGGTGCTGCAAAAGCTGCTCGGCTTCGGGCAGAAAGGCTTCGCCGGCGCGGGTGAGCGCCATGCCGCCGCTGGTGCGCTGAAACAACACAACGTTAAGATGTTTTTCAACCGCTTTGATCTGCGCCGACACGGCCGGCTGCGACAAGTGCAGGCTTTCGGCCGCTTGGGTGAGATTGCCGTGATGGGCAACGGTTACAAAGCTTTTGATTTGGTTGTAGTCCATATTTTTCTCGTGTAGCCCGCGGAAGGATATTTTGCCGCTTTCAGACGGCCTTGTTGTATTTATATTTGCTATTTTTAACATATTCAAGACTTTCTGAAAAGGTATTTTAATCGTGTAAAGATTTTGTAATTTAAGCATTTAACCTAAAGCGATAAGCATAACGGATTGTAGGCATTCAAAAATATAATTAGCCAAGCGGGTTGCGAAAGCATTTAAATCCCAACGTGCTGGATTTTCGGCATGGAAAACAAAGGAGAAGTTTATGAACAAGCAGACTGCAGCAAAAGTGCTGGCCAACCCGAAATTTGCGCAAATGGCCCGGCAAAAATCGTTGCTGGGCTGGTCTTTTTCAGCGGTGATGTTTGCCGTGTATGTGGTTTATATTTTATTCATCGGCATTGATCCGCATTCGTTTGCCAAGCCGGTGTCGGAGGGCAGCATCATCACTTGGGGCATTTATGTGGGCCTGTTTGTGATTTTGTTTGCCATTGCGATTACCGGCATTTATGTTTATCTGGCCAATGGTAAGTTTGAAAAAATGACCCAAGAAGTGGTGAAAGATGTGATGGGAGTGGAAAAATGAGCAAATTATGGTTGGCATTGGCCGCAGCGGCGCTGTCGGGCAATGCGTGGGCCGATGCGATTGGCGGCGAAGTGCAAAAGCAGCCGCTGAACATTGCCGCGGTGGTGATGTTTTTGATTTTTGTGGGCGCTACGCTGTTTATCACCAAGTGGGCAGCCAAGCAGAATAAGTCTTCCAAAGATTTCTACACGGCCGGCGGCGGTATTTCCGGCTTTCAAAACGGCCTGGCGATTGCGGGCGATTATATGTCGGCAGCCTCTTTTTTGGGCATTTCGGCCATGGTGTTTATGCGCGGCTACGACGGCCTGATTTATTCCACCGGCTTTTTGGTGGGCTGGCCGATTGTGCTTTTCCTGGTGGCCGAGCGGCTGCGCAACCTTGGTAAATTCACCTTCACCGATGTGGTGGCTTATCGCTTGAAGCAAACGCCGGTGCGTGTGTTTGCCGCTTCGGGCTCGCTTTTGGTGGTGATTTTCTACCTGATTGCGCAAATTGTGGGCGCGGGCAAATTGATTCAGCTTTTGTTTGGCATGGATTATATTTGGGCGGTGTTTATCGTGGGCATTTTGATGGTGTGTTATGTGCTCTTCGGCGGCATGCTGGCCACTACTTGGGTGCAGATGATCAAAGCGGTGCTGCTGCTCAGCGGTGCAACGTTTATGGCCTTCATGATTTTGAAAGGCGCCGGCTTCAGCCTGGAAAATATGTTTACCAAAGCCACGCAAATTCATGAAAAAGGCATTGCCATTATGGAGCCCGGGGGCTTGGTGAAAGACCCGATTGATGCGCTTTCGCTGGGCTTGGCGCTGATGTTCGGCACCGCCGGCCTGCCGCATATTTTGATGCGTTTCTTTACCGTGCCCGATGCCAAAGAGGCGCGTAAATCGGTGTTTGTGGCCACTGGTTTGATTGGTTATTTCTACATCCTCACGTTTGTGATCGGCTTTGGTGCGATTATTTATGTGACGCAAGACAACCCGCATTTCTTCCAAACCATGGTGAAAGAAGGCAAAACCGTGGTGGAGATGATCGGCGGCACCAATATGGCGGCGATCCACCTTTCCGAAGCTTTGGGCGGTAATTTGTTCTTGGGCTTTATTTCGGCAGTGGCCTTTGCCACAATTTTGGCGGTGGTGGCCGGCCTGACCTTATCCGGCGCATCGGCGGTGAGCCATGATTTGTATGCTTCGGTAATCCGCAAAGGCGAGGCCACTTCGCAAGAAGAAATGCGTGTGTCGCGCATTACTGTGCTGGTGTTGGGCGTGTTGGCGATTGTGTTCGGCCTGATGTTTGAAAATCAAAATATCGCCTTTATGGTGGGCTTGGCTTTTGCCATTGCCGCTTCGGCCAACTTCCCAATCTTGATGCTGTCGATGTTTTGGAAAGGCCTCACCACCCGTGGTGCGGTGATTGGCGGCTTTTCGGGCTTGATGTTGGCGCTGGTGCTGATTATTCTGGGCCCCAGCGTGTGGGTGCAGGTGCTGCATCACGAAGCGCCGATTTTCCCTTATGGCAACCCGGCGATTTTCAGCATTCCGGCCGCATTCATTATGGCTTGGCTGGGCTCGATTACCGATAAATCGAAGCAGGCCGAGCTGGATAAAGCAGGCTTTGAAGCACAATATGTGCGCTCGATGACCGGCATCGGTGCGGAAGAAGCTTCCGATCACTAAACCGGCATGATGCAAGGCCGTCTGAATTTTTCAGACGGCCTTTTTTTATGGGCGATTTGGCCTTTTTTGTGGGCGGTTTATAGTAGAATGCCGTCTGAAAACAATATTTGCCCAAACAATATTTGCCCAAAAGGATAAGCCGATGTATTTCGTTGACCGCACCGCCGTGGTGGTGAAGCCCACCGCCAAATTTCTCGAATGGCTCAAAAGCCTGGATGACGACATGCCCGATCTCACGCTCGAGCAGCTGCGCACCAATTGCTCGGTGTATCTGATTCCCGAATGTGATGAGCCGGAAGAAGCGGTGGCTTATTTCGATGAGCGTTATCTGGAAATTTTCCAGGCCGAATTGGCTGCGTGGGACACCATGGAAGAAAATTGGCCGCAAGACATGAGCCTGATCGCTTTTTGGGAATACTTCACTATCGAAATCCACGATATGGTGCTCGATATGGAAGCGGGCGAGCTCAATGTGAGCCCGGTGTTTGACAATATGATGTAAAAGCCATGCAAGCTTTTCAGGCGGCCTTGAAACCTTCGCGTGCAGGCTGCATATTCACCGTGCTGCTGCATTTGGCGGCGGCTTTGTTTTGCCTGCTGTTTTTTTATGGCGCAGCCCGCTGGCTGGGTTTATCGCTGCTGGCTGCCAGCTTGGTTTGGGCGTGGCGCGTGCAAACCTTGCGCGGGCGCGGTGCCGTGCACAAAATCGCGGTAGACCGGCAGGGGCGCGCAGCGGTGTTTACCGGCGCGGAGCACACCGCGTTTGCCGCCACTTTAATGCCGAAAAGCCTGATTTCACGCCATGTTTTGTTTTTGCAGTGGGATATCGGCGGGCGCACTTTTTACCATTGCGTGCTGCCCGATATGACAGAGCGCGAAAGCTACCGCCGCTTGATGGTTTGGGCAAAATGGGGGCGGCCCAAAGATTGAGGCCGTCTGAAACGCAGATTATTTGAACCATAACCACGAAGGCCGTCTGAATGCTTTCAGACGGCCTTTATCTGAATGTTTAACAACACATGAAAACACTAAACGATTGGCTCGCGCACCTTGAAACCGCCCACAGCAGCGGCCTGATTGATATGGGGCTGGCGCGCACGGACGAAGTGAAGCAGCGCATGCAGCTTAATCCTGAATGCCCGGTGGTGGTGGTGGCGGGCACCAACGGCAAAGGCTCGGTGTGTGCCTTTCTCACCCAGATCTACAAGCAGGCCGGCTTTAAAGTGGGCACGCTCACGAGCCCACATTTGCTGCGCTTTAACGAGCGCATCGCCATTAACGGCGAGCCGGTGGATGATGAAGCCATTGTGGCTTCGTTTGAGCGCATCGAAGAAGCACGCGGCGAGATTTCGCTCACTTATTTCGAATTCAACACCTTGGCCGCGGTGGATATTTTCATGCGCGAAAATGTTGATGTGATGATATTGGAAGTGGGCTTGGGCGGCCGCTTGGATGCGGTGAATGTGTTTGACGCCGATTGCGCCGTGGTGACCAGCATCGATTTGGATCACCAGTCTTTTTTGGGTGACACAGTAGAGCAGGTGGGCTTTGAAAAAGCCGGCGTGTTCCGCAGCGGCAAACCCGCCATTTGCGGCCAAAACCCGCCGCCCGAATCGCTGCGCCGCCACGCCGAGGCCATAGGTGCCCAATTGTTGCTGGCCGGGCGCGATTTCGGTTTCAGCAGGCTCGAGCAGCAGCAATGGTCGTTTCACTTTCACCCGCAAGCGCCTGATTTTTCAGACGGCCTCAAGCGCAACCGCAATGCCTTGCCGGTGCCCGCTTTGCGCGGCGCCTATCAATTGGGCAATGCCGCCTGCGCATTGGCGGTAATCGAATGCCTGAATGCCGAGCTGCCGATAGACATCGGCGCCATCAAGCGCGGCCTGCTTTTGGTGAGCAACCCCGGCCGCTTCCAAGTGCTGCCCGGCCGCCCGCTGGTGATACTCGATGTGGGTCACAATCCGCACGCCGCCCGAGCGCTGCGCCAAGGCTTGATGGCGCTGCCTTTTGCTGAAAAACGCATCGCGGTGTTCAGCATGCTGGCCGATAAAGATATGGATGCGGTGATTGAAATCGTGAAAGACCAATTCGACGAATGGTATCTCGCGCCGCTGGCGCTGCCGCGCGGCCAAAGCGCCCAAGTGCAGGCGCAAAAGCTCGAAGCGCACGGCATCGGCCATGTGCATTGTTTGAAAAATGTGGTCGCGGCTTATCATGCCGCTTTGGCGGGCGCATCGGAAAATGATAGAATCACCGTTTTCGGATCGTTTCACACCGTTGCCGAAGTGATGGCAGCGCAGCAGCAAGGTTAAATCAATGGCAAACCCACGCTTGAATTCGCTTGACGAATACGAACAACTCAAACGCAAAAACCGCCGCCGCCTCGTGGGCGCATCGGCCATGGTGGTGCTGGCCGGCATTTTGCTGGCCAAAGTGCTCAACCAAGGCGCGGGTGAAGAAGCCGCGCCTGCGGCCAGCGCACCGGAAATGGTTGCCGCTTCGGTTGAAGCGCCGCAAATCATGGTGAATAACGAAGCCGCATCTGCCGATGATGCTTCCGATTTGGCACCTTCTGCCGTGCTCGAGCCTGCGCCCGAAGCCGACACCGACACTGATGCCCACACCGGCACCAGCACCGAATTGGCTAATCCGCTAGCCGGGCGCGCTGCCCCAAGTGCAACAGAAACAAGCGCCCCTGAAGTGAGGCCGTCTGAAACCGCCAAACCGATTGAAACGGCCAAACCGGCAACGAGCAAACCTGTGGAAGCCGCCAAGCCGGCCGAAACCGCGCCGCCGCCGGTGGTGGTAATCGACAATCAGGCCGAGCGCAAGGCGGCTGCCGAGCGTGAAGCGGCGGCCAACGCGCGCCGGCAGGCCGAGCAAAAAGCACGTGAACAGGCCGCAGCCAAAGAAGCCGAACGCAAGCAGCAAGCCGAGCGTGCGGCTGCACAAAAGGCTGAAGCGCAAAAAGCCGAAGCTTTGAAAAAACAGCAGGCGGCCAAGGCGCAAACCGAGAAAAAAACCGCTGCCCAAGATGTGCTTAACAATAAAGCCGCCAAATCTGCCGCCAATCCGCAGGCGATTTTGGAAGGCAGCACCACCGGCAGTCGCGTGATTATCCAGGCAGGCGCCTACAGCAGCAGCGCCCAGGCCAATCAAGTGCTGCAAAAGCTGGCCGACGCCGGCGTGAGCGCGCATGTGAGTGAGAGTGAAACCAGCAAAGGCACGGTTTACCGCGTGCGCACCGGCAGCTATCCCAATCGCGCCGCCGCCAATCAGGCGCTGGCCAAAATCCGCCAGCAAGGGCTCGACGGCATGGTGATCGGCCAATAATCATGGCGATATTCGATATTGTGGCGCTGGGCATTATTGTGGTTTGCATTTTGATTTCGATGATGCGCGGCGTGATTGCCGAAGTGGCTTCGCTGGTGATTTGGGTGGTGGCTTTTTTGGTGGCGAAAATGTTTGCCGCGCCTTTTGCCGCTGTGGCCCTCACATCCGTGCAGCCGCCGCAATTTGCGGTGGCGGTGGGCTTTATTTTATTGTTTGTTGCTGCATGGCTGGTGCAGCATTTTTTACGTTCGCTGCTCACTTCGGCTGTGTCGGCCATCGGCCTGGGCGGTGTCAACCGCCTGCTCGGCGCGGTGTTTGGCGCGGCCAAGGGCGTGTTGATTATCACGCTGGCGGTGCTGGTGTGTTCGTTTACCGATTTGCCGCAAACGCCCGATTGGCGGCAATCGTTCAGCGCAGTATATTTCGAGGCATTGGCGCAATTGGCCGTGCCTTATCTGCCGCCGGTGGTGGCAGATCAAGTGCAGTATCCGACACTTTGATTTTGGAGAAGAATAATGTGTGGTGTTTTAGGATTAGTGGCGCACGAGCCGGTAAACCAATTGCTTTATGACGGCCTGCAGATGTTGCAGCACCGCGGCCAAGATGCGGCGGGCATCGTCACCGTTGAGGGCAATGTGTTTCATATGCACAAAGGCAAAGGCATGGTGCGCGATGTGTTCCGCACCCGCAATATGCGCGATTTGGCCGGCCGCGCCGGCATTGCGCATGTGCGCTATCCCACAGCCGGCAATGCCGGCAGCAGCGCCGAGGCGCAGCCTTTTTATGTGAGCTCGCCCTTCGGCATTGTGCTGGCACACAACGGCAACCTCACCAACACCGAAGAGCTGTATGAAAACGTGTGTTTCAAGCACTTGCGCCACATCAACACCCGCTCCGATTCGGAAGTGCTGCTCAATGTGTTTGCGCACGAATTGCGCCGCGAAGTGACCGGTTCGGGCACCACAGAGCTGAGCGTGAACCATGTGTTTAACGCCGTGAGCAGCCTGCACAAACGTGTGCGCGGCGCTTATGGCGTGGTGGCGCTGATCGCCGGCTACGGCATGGTGGCTTTCCGCGACCCGCTGGGCATCCGCCCGCTGGTGTTGGGCAAACACACCGATGAAGCCGGCAACACGGCTTATGCGGTGGCTTCGGAATCGGTGGTGTTTAACAGCATCGCTTTTGAGCGCGAGCGCGATATTGCGCCGGGCGAGGCGGTGTTTGTGGGCTTTGACGGCCAGATTTTTACGCGCCAATGCGCAAAAGCGCCCCGGCTCAACCCCTGTCTGTTTGAATATGTGTATTTCGCGCGCCCCGATTCGGTGATGGACGGCGTGTCGGTGTATCAAGCGCGTGTGAATATGGGGATAACGCTGGCGGAAAAAGTGGCGCGCGAATTGCCGCTCGACGATATCGACGTGGTGATGCCGATTCCCGACACCAGCCGCCCCAGCGCGATGGAATTGGCACACCGCCTGGGCAAGCCTTATCGCGAAGGCTTGATTAAAAACCGCTATATCGGCCGCACCTTTATCATGCCCGGCCAAGCCACGCGCAAAAAATCGGTGCGCCAAAAGCTCAGCCCGATGGAGAGCGAATTTGCCGGCAAGAGCGTGTTGCTGGTGGATGATTCCATCGTGCGCGGCACCACCAGCCGTGAGATTGTGGAAATGGCGCGCCAAGCCGGTGCGCGCAAAGTGTATTTCGCTTCGGCCGCGCCGGAAGTGCGCTTTCCCAATGTGTACGGCATCGATATGCCCACCCGCGAAGAGCTGATTGCCAACGGGCGCACCGCCGCCGAAATCGCGCGTGAAATCAGCGCCGACGGCTGCGTGTTTCAAGAATTGGGCGCGCTGGAAGACTTGGTGCGCGCGCTCAATCCGGCCATCGAAAATTTCGACACTTCATGCTTCAGCGGCTGCTACCCCACCGGCGACATCGACGAAGCCTATCTGCAACGCCTATCCGGCAGCAAATCATCTGCGGCCGCCGCGCAGCTCAATCCGAGCCTGATCGATCACAGCGTGCGCATCAGCGATGATGATGAAGAAGAATAAGATGAAGCAAAAAGCCGCGTGAAAAGATTGCGCGGCTTTTTTTCAGACGGCCTGTTATCACTTTTTGTTATATCGATAGCATCAGGCCGTCTGAAACAAAGCTTGAAAGCCTGCCTGAATAAGCGCAAAATGTTAACAATTATTTAAACGATTGAGCACCATGAGCCGAACACTCCACCCCGAAACCCTCGCCATACGCGGCTTTAAAGAGCAAACCGAATACAACGAACACAACCAGGCGCTGTTTCTCACCAGCAGCTTTATGTGGCCGAGCGCTGCCGATGCGGAAGCTTTATTCGCCGGCAAACAGGCGGGCTACACCTATAGCCGCACCGCCAACCCCACCACCGCCACCTTTGCCAAACGCGTGGCCATGCTGGAGGGCGCCGAGCAAGCCGTGGCCACCGGCACCGGCATGTCGGCGATTCAGGCGGCCTTGCTCACTTTTTTGAGCGCCGGCGATCATTTGGTGTGCAGCCGCAGCCTGTTCGGCACCACCATCAGCCTGATTGAAAACCACATCAAGCGCTTCGGCATCGAAGTGAGCTTTGTGTCGCAAACCGATTTGCAGGAATGGCGCGATGCGTTGCAGCCGAACACAAAAATGTTTTTCCTCGAAACCCCTTCCAACCCGCTCAATGAAGTGGCCGATTTAGAAGCCTTGGCGCAAATCGCGCACGATGCGGGCGCGCTTTTGGTGGTGGACAACACCTTTCTCACGCCTTTATTGCAGCAGCCTTTGCAATTGGGCGCCGATATTTCGCTGCATTCGGCCACCAAAGCCATCGACGGCCAAGGCCGCGTGCAGGGCGGTGTGGTGGTGGGGGATGCCGAAAAAATGAAGCAGGTGCAGATGTATATGAATGCGGCGGGCTTGTCGATGGCGCCTTTTCACGCTTGGGTGCTGATCGGCGGCTTGGAAACACTTGCTGTGCGCATCGAGCGCCAATGCGCCAATGCCGACAAAGTGGCCGCGTGGCTGCGCCATCAGCCGCAAGTGGTGAATGTGTATCACGCCGGCTTTGCCGATCACCCGCAAGCCGATTTGGTGAAAAAGCAGCAAAGCGGCGGCGGCATGGTGCTGGCGTTTGAAGTGGCCGGCGGCCAAGAGGCGGCTTGGAAAGTGATTGATGCAGTGCAGATTTTTTCGCGCACCGCCAACTTGGGCGACGCACGCTCCACCATCACCCACCCGTGGACAACCACCCACGGCAAAATGAGCGCCGAAGCCAAAGAAGCCGCCGGCATCCGCCCGGGCTTGATCCGCATTTCCGTCGGCCTTGAGCATGCGGATGATTTGATTGCCGATTTGCAGCAGGCTTTGGCATAATCATCAGCTTGGCTTTCAGACGGCCTCGAAGTGTTCAGGCCGTCTGAAACACCTTTCAAATAAGGAATATATTATGGATGAAGCCGTATTTTCCGAATGGGCATTAAAAATCTGCCTGACCATTTTGATTGTTTTTCTGGGTTTTATCGTTTGGCATTTGGGCAAAGAATCGAAAGCCGGCAAATTCGGCACCTTTATTTTGTTTTTGGTGCTGGGTTTGGGCGTGTTCGGTTTTATCTTTAAAAACGTATTGATCGAATTTTTTGTGCTGTCTAAATAAACGGTATAGCTCAAAGGCCGTCTGAAAGCGTTTCAGACGGCCTTAATCTTTGCTATGATAACTCGTTTGATTTTAAAAAGGCCGCGCACATGTGGCGCTATATTTTCCAACGTTTGCTGCTGCTGATTCCCACGCTGTTGGGCATTTTGGCGATTACGTTTGCCATTATCCAGTTTGTGCCCGGCGGGCCGGTGGAGCAGATGGTGCAGCAGCTCACCCAAAGCAGCGTGGGCGGCGAAACCGCTGCTGCGGCCACGGGCACGCTGATGCGCAGCGGCAGCCATTTGAGCGCCGACGATATGGCCGCGCTCAATGCGCTCTACGGCTTTGATAAGCCGCCGCTGGAGCGCTTTGGCGATATGGTTTCCCGTTTTGCCCGCTTCGATTTGGGCGAGAGCTTTTTCCACCACCAAACCGTGTTTGAGCTGGTGAAAGAAAAAATGCCGGTGTCGATGAGCCTGGGGTTGTGGACTTTTTTCCTTACTTATCTTATCTGCATTCCGCTGGGCATTATCAAAGCCGTGCGCGACGGTTCGCGTTTTGATGCCGCCACCGGCATGCTGATTCTGCTGGGCTACACCATTCCGCCGTTTGTGCTCGGCCTCGTGCTGCTGGTGCTGTTTGGCGGCGGCAGCTTTTTTGCCTGGTTTCCGCAAGGCGGCTTGGTGAGCGATGATTGGCAAAGCTTGAGCTGGCCGGCCAAAATTCAGGATTATCTCTGGCACATGGCGCTGCCGGTTGCCGCCTCGGTGGCGGGCAATCTGGCGGTGATGACGGTGCTCACCAAAAATGTGTTTCTCGAAGAAATCCGCCGCCAATATGTTTACACCGCCCGCGCCAAAGGCTTGCCCGAGTGGCAGATTTTGCTGCGCCATGTGTTTCGCAACGCCATGATTCCGCTGATCACGGGCTTTCCCGCTGCCTTTATCGGCGCTTTTTTCACCGGCAGCCTCTTGATAGAAACCCTGTTTTCGCTCGATGGTTTGGGGCTGCTCTCTTACGAAGCGGTGATGAAGCGCGATTATCCGGTGGTGATGGGCACGCTTTATGTGTTCACACTGATGGGCTTGCTGGCAAAATTATTGTCGGACATTTCCTATTCGTGGGTGGATCCGCGCATCCATTTCGGCGGCCAGAAATAGGGCGGATACCGCCTGCGCCGCGCCCGCAATGCTTTCAGACGGCCTTGAATATAAAAAACATATGCAGCAAAACCTTTCTCCTTCATCTGCCTGGCAGGCATTCAAACAACACAAGCGCGGCTTGCGGGCTTTGCGCCTGCTCGCCGTGCTGTTTGCGCTGGCCTTGTTGGCGCCGCTTTGGAGCAACGACAAGCCTTTGTGGGTGCATTATCAGGGCAGCTATTATTTTCCGATGGTGAAAAGCTATAACGAAACCGTGTTTGGCGGCGATTTCGACACACCTGCCGATTATCTCGACCCGCTGGTGCGCCGCAATATCACCGCCGATGGCAATAATGCCGTGTATCCGCCCAACCCCTATGCCGCCAACACGCTCAACGATTTCGACACCGCGCCCGATCCCGCACCGCCCTCGGCACAACACTGGCTCGGCACCGACGACCGCGGCCGCGATGTGCTGGCGCGCCTGGTTTACGGCTTTCGCGATTCGCTTTTGTTTGCGCTGGCGCTCACCGCCGTCACCACCGCCATCGGCGTGCTCGCCGGCGCGGTGCAGGGCTATTTTGGTGGCAAGGTGGATTTGGTGATGCAGCGCTTTCTCGAAATCTGGGGCGGTCTGCCCGAGCTTTATCTGCTGATTATCCTCTCTTCGTTTTTCAACCCCGGCCTACTGGTTTTGCTGGTGATTCTGGCGCTGTTCGGCTGGATGGGCTTGTCGGATTATGTGCGTGCCGAATTTCTGAAAAACCGCCAGGCCGATTATGTGCTGGCGGCCAAAAGCATGGGTGTGGGCAACCGCACCATTATGTGGCGGCATATCCTGCCCAACAGCCTCACGCCGGTGCTGGCGTTTTTGCCGTTTCGCATTTCCGGTGCCGTGCTCGCGCTCACCAGCCTCGACTTTCTCGGCCTGGGCGTGCCCGCTGCGCAAGCGAGCCTGGGCGAATTGCTGGCGCAGGGCAAGGATAATCTCGATGCTTGGTGGATAGGGCTCTCTGCCGTGTGCGCGCTCACCATTATGCTGTTGCTGCTGGTGATGATAGGCGAGGGGCTGCGACAGGCTTTTGATGTGCGGGCGAGGAGCTGAGTATGAATATCCTCGAAATCGAAAACCTCAGCGCCGCTTTTCCCGGCAAACCGGTGCTGCACGATATCAATCTTAGCGTGCGCCGCGGCCGCAAGCTGGCGATTGTGGGCGAGAGCGGCAGCGGCAAAACCGTGTTGGCGCAAGGCATTATGCAGCTTAATCCGGCTGTGTCGCTCACAGGCCGTCTGAATTTCAACGGCGAAAACCTGCTTGAGAAATCACCGCGCCAATTGCAGAAGCTGCGCGGTAAAAGCATAGGCATGGTGTTTCAAGAGCCGATGACGGCGCTCAATCCGGTGATGCCGGTGGGCAGGCAGATTGCCGAAGTGCTCACGCTGCATTTGGGTTTTCCGCCGAAACAGGCATGGGCAAAAGCGGTGGCTTTGCTGGCCGAAACCGGCATACACGAGCCTGAAACCAAGGCGCTGGCTTATCCTTTCCAGCTCTCCGGCGGCCAGCGCCAGCGGGCGATGATTGCGATGGCGGTGGCGGCCGAGCCGCAGCTTTTGATTGCCGATGAGCCCACCACGGCGCTGGATGTGGCGGTGCAGGCGCAGATTCTCGATTTGCTCGCGCGCCTGCAGGCCGAGCATCAAATGACCATGCTCTACATCACCCACGATTTGAACTTGGTGCGCCGCTTTGCCGACGATGTGGCGGTGATGCAGGGCGGGCGCATTGTGGAGCAGGGCAGCGTGGCCGATGTGTTTGCCCGCCCGCAACACGATTACACCAAAATGCTGCTGGGCATCGGCGCACGGCGCGAAGTGGGCGCTGTGCCTGCTGATACGGCCACGGTGCTGGCGGCCGAGCAAATCAGCGTGGCGGTGAGCGAGCGCGTGGGCTGGTTTAAAAAGCGCGAAAAAATCCTGCTCGAGCCTTTATCGTTTGATTTGAAGGCGGGTGAAACGCTGGGCATTATCGGCGAGAGCGGCAGCGGCAAAACCACGCTGGCCAAAGCGCTGATGCGGTTGATGCCGGCCAAAGGCCGTCTGAACATCAACGGGCAGGCGTGGCGGCCCGAGCTTAGACGCGAAATGCAGATGGTGTTTCAAGACCCGTTTGGCGCATTCAACCCGCGCATGACGGTGCTGGAAATTGTGTCGGAAGCCTTGCGCGTGTATGAGCCGCAGCTGAATCAGGCCGCCATGCGTGCGCGGGTGGGTGAAGTGTTGCGGCAGGTGGGGCTGGATGACGATATTTTGAGCCGCTATCCGCATGCTTTTTCCGGCGGCCAGCGCCAGCGGCTGGCGATTGCGCGCGCCATTATCGTGCGCCCGCAGGTGTTGGTGCTCGATGAGCCCACCAGCGCGCTCGATGTGCAATGGCAGCAACAGATCTTGGCTTTGCTCGCCGATTTGCAGCGGCAGCACGGGCTGAGCCTGATCATCATCAGCCACGATTTGGCCGTGATCCGCGCACTTGCGCATCGGGTGATGGTGTTGAAAGACGGCTGTGTGATAGAAGCAGGCGAGGTGGAGGCGGTGTTTGCCAAACCGAATGCAGACTATACAAAAAAACTATTGATGCACGCGGGCACTTGAAATTTTGCGCCGAAACCCCTATTCTAAGCGCATCAAACAACCAACCGAATGCAGGCGCATTCACTTCAAAAGGAAACCGACATGAGCAATTTAATCGTACACGCCTCCGACGCGAGCTTTGAGCAAGATGTTTTGAAATCAGATGTGCCGGTGTTGCTGGATTTTTGGGCACCGTGGTGCGGCCCCTGCAAAATGATTGCGCCGATTTTGGATGAAGTGGCCGCCGAATTCGAGGGCAAGCTCAAAGTGGTGAAAATCAATATCGACGACAACGACCAAACCCCGGCCAAATTCGGCGTGCGCGGCATTCCGACTTTGATGGTGTTTAAAGACGGTCAAAACGTGGCCACCAAAGTGGGTGCCTTGGCCAAAGGCCAATTGGTGGCGTTTGTAAACGCATCGATTTAAGCCGGATGATAAAAAAGCTGCTGCGGCAGCTTTTTTTATTTTTATCGGAATCAATAACAGAACAGGCCGTCTGAAACAGTTTTCAGACGGCCTGTTTATGGAATCAAACGGTTGGCCGTTTATCGGTTTATTGTTTGGCGGCTTCTATCTGAATGGTGAGCTTGACGTTTTTCGACATGCCGGCGGCCACCAGATAATTCATGCCCCATTTGCTGCGGTCGATCACGGTTTCAAAATCGCCACCGCACACTTCGGTTTTCAGCATCGGGCTGTTGTAGCAGTTGAACTTGGTGGCTTTAAGCGTTACCGGATGGGTTTGGCCGAGCAGGGTGAGCGTGCCTTCAACGCTGCTCACTTTATTGCCCTTGAAATGCCATTTGCTGGATTGGAAGCGCATTTCGGGATATTGGGCGGCGTTAAACAAATCGGCGCTTTTCAGGTGCTCGTCGAAGCGGGCGTTGCCGGTGTTGAGCGAGCTGACGGGAATGCGCACATCCACCGAGCCGGTTTGTGCTTTCGGGTCGAATGCTACGGTGCCGGTGAGGTTGTAGAAGCCGCCGGTGTTGGTGGTGGCGCCGAAATGGTCGATGGCGAAGCGGGCATTGGCGTGGTGGCTGTCGATGGTGTAGGTGGCGGCGGAAGCAGCGCCGGCGGCCACGGCCAGCAAGGCAGCAAACAGGGTTTTTTTCATGAGGGCTCCTTGATTTTTTGAAAGTGAAAGTGTTTGCATCCTAACATGAAAAGCCGTCTGAAACATTTCAGACGGCTTGATGATATCTTTCCCATCAATTAAAGATGGGCGCTTTATGGCAGGATGCTTACTTTTTCAATCACCACCGGTTTCACCGGCACATTTTGATGATAAGCGCGGTTGGCGGTTTGCACTTTGGCGATTTTCTGCACCACATCCATGCCGCCGGTAACTTTACCAAACACGGCATAGCCGGCACCTTGGGGCGTGCGGTCTTTATAGTTTAGAAAATCATTGTCGGCCACGTTGATGAAAAATTGGCTGGTGGCGGAATTGGGGTTGGCGGTGCGTGCCATGGCGATGGTGCCGACGGTGTTTTTCAGGCCGTTTTCAGCTTCGTTGCTGATGGCTTTTTCGGTGGGTTTTTGCTCCATATCGGGGGTGAAGCCGCCGCCCTGAATCATAAAGCCGTCCATCACGCGGTGGAAAATAGTGCCGTTGTAGAAGCCTTTATTGGCATAGTTCACAAAATTGGCCACGGATTTGGGTGCTTTTTGCTCATCAAGTGAAAGGCGGATCTGCCCCATATTGGTGTCGATCACGGCGCGGGTTTCGGCTTGTGCGCCCAGCGCGGCAAAGCCGAGCAGGCCGCAGAGCAGGAATTTGGATAAAGTTTGCATAATGAGAAAACGGATATTAAATGGGTGCGTATTATCGCTGAATTTGCGGTTGTGGTTTGTAAAAAAGTGCAAAAGGCCGTCTGAAAGTTTTCAGACGGCCTTTATAAAACAATTACTTTGAATATTTATACATGCAGCCGGCGCACATATTCCACTTCTTCGCGGCTGCCCATCACCACGGCCACGCGCTGGTGCAGGCCTTCGGGCTGGATGTCGAGCATATCGGCGGCGGCATTGGTGGCCGCGCCGCCGGCCTGCTCGAGAATCAAGCTCAAGGGGTTGGCTTCATACATCAGGCGCAGCTTGCCGGGCTTGGCGGGGTCGCGTGCGTCTTGCGGATACATAAACACGCCGCCGCGCATCAGGGTGCGGTGGATTTCGGCCACCATCGAGGCCACCCAGCGCATATTATAATTTTTGGCGCGCGGCCCGGTGTCGCCGGCGAGCAATTCGGCGATGTATTGCTGCATCGGCGCATACCAGTGGCGCTGGTTCGACATATTGATGGCGAATTCTTTGGTTTGTGCGGGCACTTGCGGGTGGGCGCCGGTTTGCACGAATTGGCCGTTTTCATCAAGGGTAAACACAAACACGCCGTGCTTGAAGGTAAACACGAGCTGGGTTTGCGGGCCGTAGAGCACATAGCCGCTGGCGGCTTGGTCGCGGCCTTTTTGCAGAAACGATTCGGTGGCAAGCGCGCCTTGCGGCTTGGTGAGAATGGAGAAAATGGTGCCCACGGAAATATTCACATCGATATTGGACGAGCCGTCGAGCGGGTCAAACAGCACCAAATAGCGGCCTTCTTCATGGCAGGGCACGAATGTGTCTTCTTCTTCGCTGGCGAGCCCGGCCACATCGGCATTGGCTTTGAGCGCGGCAATCAGCACATCGTTGGCAATCACATCGAGTTTTTTCTGATCTTCGCCCTGCACATTGCCGCTGCCGGCTTCACCCAGCACGCCGGCCAGCGCACCCAGGCGCACTTGCCGGTTGATTTGCACGCAGGCATCGACCACGGATTGGAGCACGCCGCCCAGTTGGTCGGGCAGAGCGTGTTGTTGCAGGTGTTGGGGCAGGAATTCGGCCAGGGTAGTCATAAGTTTCTCGCTTTAGTGGGAATCGGTTGAGGGGGCGGAGGCGGGTTGATGCTGTTGAATCAAGGCTTCGATGCAGGGCTGGGCCGCGGTGTTGGCTTTGCTTTGCGTGGCTTCATCGATATTGCCGCTGATGGCGCGCGCGATGTCGGCCGGGGTGAGCACTTCCAGCGCTTTCTCGGCCGCGCATTGGCACACTTGCTGCTTTTGCTCGGACGAAATACGCGTGTTTTCCGGTATGCTTTCCACGCAGGCTTTGCTGAACGAACTGATAAATTCGCTGTTGAATTTTTCTTCGACGGCTGCTTTTTGCTCGCCGCAGGCTGCCAGCAATAAGAGGGCGGGCAATAAGGTGAGAATAGGGCGGGTGGTGCGCATAAAAAGCAGCTCTTTCGGTAAGCGGACAATGAGGATTGTAATGCAAAGCGCGGCTGCTTTCTATCTTTGCCGCATCATCGGGTGAATTCATCAAGGCCGTCTGAACGCATAGCGGTTTCAGACGGCCTGTGGTTTATTTGATTTGAAAATCCAGCACAAAGCGCGCGCCATCGTCTTGCGCTAGCAAGGCGGCCAGCGCGGGCAGGCTCTCTTGCAGCTGCTGCGCCAAAAGATAGGGCGGGTTGATGATAAACATGCCGCTGCCGTGCATGCCGAAGCCGTCGGAGCGCGGGCGCTGCACATGCAGCTCGGCTTGCAGGTAATTATCGGGTGCAATCTTTTGCAGCTGCGCGGGCAATTTGCGGCTCTCTTCGCGGCTCAGGCAGGGATACCACACCAAATAGCAGCCTTGGGCAAAGCGCTTTTGCGCCTCTTTCAGGGTGTGCACCACGCGTTCGTAATCCTGTTTTTCTTCATAAGGCGGGTCGATCAACACCACGGCGCGGCGGGTGGGCGGCGGCAATAAGGCAATCAAACCCTGATAGCCGTCGGCCTGCACCACTTGGCCGCGCCGCCCGAGCCGGGCTTGCTGCATATTGTTTTGCAGATGCTGGAAATCGGCCGGGTGCAGCTCAAACAAGCGCAGCTTGTCGGCCGGGCGCAGCATCGCCTGCGCGAGCCAGGGTGAGCCGCAATAAAGGTGCGGCTCGGGCAGAATCGCGTTCAGACGGCCTAAAAAGTCGTGCAAACCCGGCGGCAGCTTGGCGGCTTGCTGCAACAGGGCGATGCCTTGCTTGTATTCGCCCACTTTTTGCGCTTCGTTGCCGCGCAAATCGTAAAGCCCCGCGCCGCTGTGGGTGTCGATATACCAATAAGGTTTGTCTTTGCGGTTGAAATAATCGAGCGTGAGGTAAAGCACGAAATGTTTGAGCATATCGGCATGGTTGCCGGCATGGAAAGCGTGGCGGTAGCTGAGCATGAAAGAGAGGCCGTCTGAAAGAATGGCGCTATTTTACGGGATTTATCCGCCCGCGAGTAGCGCCGCCGTTGCCAAAGCCGCTGCAAACGCGTTACATTTTGCCCAAACCACAATAAGGCGCAATCATGGCGGAACACTATATTTTATCGCTCGACCAGGGCACCACTTCTTCGCGCGCAATGATTTTCAACCATGCCGGCCAAATCGTTGCCAAAGCGCAAAAAGCCTTTGCCCAACATTTTCCCGAGCCGGGGCTGGTGGAGCATGATGCGAAAGAAATTTGGAGCACGCAGGTGTCGGTGCTGGCCGAAGCGCTGGCGCAGTCGGGCATTGCCGCCGATCAAATCGCCGCCCTGGGCATCACCAACCAGCGCGAAACCACGATAGTGTGGGATAGAGCCAGCGGCGAGCCGGTGCACCGCGCCATTGTGTGGCAAGACCGGCGCACCGCCAAATATTGCGACAGCATCCGCGCCGCGCACGGCGACACCATCCGCGCCAAAACCGGCCTCGTGCTCGATGCTTATTTTTCCGCCACCAAGGTGAAATGGATTTTAGACCATGTGCCCGGCGCCCGTGCGCGCGCCGAAAAAGGGGAATTGTGTTTCGGCACGGTAGACACATGGCTCGTGTGGAACCTCACCGAAGGGCGCACCTTCGTTACCGACCCCGGCAATGCAAGCCGCACCATGCTTTTCAATATCCACACGCTGCAATGGGACGAAGATTTGCTCGCCCTTTTCGATATTCCCCGCGCGATGCTGCCCGAAGTGAAATCCAGCAGCGAAATATACGGACACACCGCGCCGCGCTTCACCAACCGGCCGATTGCCATTGCCGGCATTGCGGGCGACCAGCAAGCCGCTTTGTTCGGCCAGCTCTGCCTGGATAAAGGCATGCTCAAAAACACCTACGGCACCGGCTGCTTTTTGTTGATGAACACCGGCGATAAACCTGTGGATTCACAACACAATCTGCTCGCCACCGTGGCCTGGAAAATCGGCGGCAAAACCACTTATGCGCTCGAAGGCGGCGTGTTTGTGGGCGGCGCGGCAATCCAATGGCTGCGCGACGGCGCGCGGCTGATACGCGAAGCCGATGAAATCAACACGCTGGCCGCTTCCGTGGCCGACAACGGCGGCGTGTATTTCGTGCCCGCACTCTCGGGCATGGGTGCGCCTTATTGGGATCAATACGCACGCGGCGCTTTTTTCGGCATCACCCGCGGCACGTCCAACGGCCACCTCGCCCGCGCCGTGCTTGAAGGCATTGCATTTCAGGTGTATGACATTGTAAAGGCGATGGAAGCCGATGCCGGCCAGGCCACCGCGCAATTGCGTGTGGATGGCGGCGCGAGCCAAAGCGATTATTTGATGCAGGTGCAGTCGGATTTGTTTGCCTTCGATATCGTGCGCCCACGCATCACCGAAACCACCGCCCTGGGCGCGGCTTATCTGGCCGGGCTGGCGGTGGGCTTTTGGCAGAGCACCGACGAATTGCGGGCGCAATGGCAGGCGGATAAAGTGTTTTCGCCGCAGCTGCCACCCGAGCGCGTGCAGAAAATGCTGCATTATTGGCATAAAGCGGTGAAGGCGGCGCAGCATTGGATTGATGATTGAGGATCAATCGAAAGCGGTTTTCGGCTTGGTTGACCTTGTTCTTTTACGGCATATTTAAATCAAACCTGAGGCCGTCTGAAATATTTTTCAGACGGCCTGAGGCTTTTGTAAAACACCCGTTTTGTAAGATTTCGACCTGTTTTATATTGACATATCTATAAAAATAGATTTATTATAGTGCCCATGAAACCCACCGACACCTTCAAAGCCTTATCCAACGAATACCGCTATCAAATGCTGCTGTGGCTGAAAAGCCCGCAGCAGCATTTTGCCGCGCATGCGCATTGCGATGTGGTGCACGATTTTGAGGGCGGCGTGTGTGTGGGGCTGGTGGCCGAAAAAGCCGGGCTGGCCCAATCGGTGGTGTCGGGCTATCTCAACACCTTGAAAAAAGCCGGCCTGCTCGAATCGCGCCGTATCGGTAAATGGACGTATTACCGCTATCACCGCGCCGGCGTGGAAGCTTTATTGCAGCAATTGCGCGAGCAGATTTAAACGGGCAGGGCGCAAATCTGCCCGCCTCCCCGCAGCCGCGGGATTATGGTGAATTAAATTTGAACCGATACTGCGTTGGCTCGCCTTGCCGTACGTGTGTACTGTCTGCGGCTCGCCGCCTTGCCTTGATTCAAATTTAATCCACTATAGGCTGGGTTGAAAACCCAACAAATCCACAGGCCGTCTGAAGCGTTGGGTTCATCAACCCAATCTTGCCTATTCTTGAGTTCACAATAGCAGGGCATGGTGAAGTTGGTTTGCCGTTGTATTTAGTATAAGATGCCGTCTGAAACCTCAGCGAGAGCCTGTTATGCAAAAAATCACCCTGATTGCCGCCTGCGCCGACAATGGCTGCATCGGCATCGACAACACCATGCCCTGGCATTTGCCCGAAGATTTCGCCTTTTTCAAGCAATACACGCTGGAGAAGCCCGTGGTGATGGGGCGCAAAACGTGGGAATCGCTGCCGAAAAAGCCCTTGCCCGGGCGGCGCAATATCGTGGTCACCCGCCAAGCTGATTATGCAACAGCCGGCGCGGAGCAGGCGGAAAGCCTGGAGGCCGCTTTGCAAATGTGTGCCGATGCACCGGAAATCATCATTATGGGCGGGGCGCAGATTTATTCCCAAGCCATGCCGCTGGCCACCGATCTGCGTGTTACCGAAGTGGGGCTGCAAGTGGCAGGCGATGCTTTTTTTCCCAAGGTGGATGAGGCCGATTGGCAAGAGGTTGGGCGCGAAGCATGCGTGAGTAACAAAGGCACGGCTTATGCGTTTGTGCATTATCTGCGCCGCTGATATAGTCATGCTTATTTGGCTTGAGGCCGTCTGAAACGTTCAGACGGCCTCAAGCCAACAGATTGCCGTATATATCGTATATATGGTGGAATGCATAAAAAATTGATACAGCGGGTAGGGTCTGTTCACAATTCATCTCGTGGCAATCTTTTGGCTCAAAAACGCGCCTG
>ERZ650307.31-NODE-31-length-57676-cov-11.753545_pt1 | contig 57676 bp, 64 predicted proteins | sample MGYA00376243_ERZ650307 | MGnify/ENA primary metagenome ERZ650307 (study PRJEB26733, sample SAMN07839242) | wastewater metagenome | biome: urban; feature: artificial channel; material: waste water | place: USA: North Carolina | collected 2016-03-31 ... | reverse complement strand
CGATTCAAAATCGTGTTCCATTGGAGTGCCAGTTCGACTCTGGCTAGGGCTACCACTTGTTTTAATTCAATTTATATTATATTTATTAAACTCTTTTATAAAATTTTCTAATTCAGTTTCTATCTCTTCTTTAGTTATTCCATTTTGTAATGCACCCTTTTTTACACTATTTTGAAAAATCTTAGTTATTTTTCCATCCTCGAAAACTTTATATACAAAATATCCATTTTGTGAGTTATTATTTATATCTAAACTATTAGAAAAACTACCACTTGAATCATTTATCAAATTAATTTTTGAATCTTTAAACATCTTTTCAAGTTCACCATTTACTGCTATTTGTTTAATAAGCCAAGGTGTATTTGATATATTTGCTACTAAAACTATATTTTCATTTATATTTTTCTTATGCAATTCACTAAAAACTGCCAAAGAATCATGATTTAAAACTATCAAATATAATGGAAATTTCTTGAAAAAATCATCTTTTTTTGTATAGTTATTTCCATTTACTACATCAAAAAAAGCAGGTAGATTTTTGAATTCTAACTCTTTTTGATTTTTATCCTCTTTTATATTACTAGGAATCGTAAGATATATTAAAAATCCAAATCCAACAACAAACAATAAAACTACTTTGAAAATATTCTTCATAGACGCTTCCCCTCTTTCTTTGCCCATCTTTTAAATAATCTATAATTTAAAACCTCTTTTGGCATTTCTTCACCATTTACTACAAATTCAGACAAAATATTAGCTAAATATGGAGCTAAAACAAAACCTCTTCCACCAACACCATTTAAAGTATATAAATTTTCATACAAAATCAACTGCTCATCTTTGATAAAAGCTCCATTTTTTATATGTGGATAAGATTTAAAACTATTTTTACTATCAATCAAATTTCCAACCATTGGAAAATAATCAATACTTGAAGCTCTAGCTCCTATTTTTATATCTACAACTTCTACATTTTCAAGTTCCAAAATATCATTTGCTTTTTCTAAAAGCTTTTTTGTATCATTATTCATTATTTTTAAAGTTTTTTCATTGTGAGATATAAAATTTATATCTTTTAAATTCAAATTGTAAGAGCTATCACTCATATCTTGATCAAATCTATTATGTGTCGCACCTATTGAACTTCTATATTTTTCATTTTCTTTAACACTTTTAGAGATTGAACACTCTTTATGATAGTTATACAATACTTTTGTAGTAGTTAAAATATCAATTTTTTGACCCCAAACTGCTCTTAATTTAAAATAATCTTCATTGATTAATGAAATATTTGCACCTGTACATAAAAATAGCTTATTTGCTTTAATCTCACCATTTAAAATCCAATAATTTTCGCTTTGATTAATTGTTTTAACATCATAATTAAATAATTTTTCAATACCATCACTAAGCTCTTTACATAAAATTTCAGGTTTTACAGTACTTCCTATTTCAAAATAATAGCCATTCTCTTTTTTTTCAAAAGGAAAATCCATATAAGGTATATAATTATTAAATTTATCTTCATCTGCTTTATTTTTTGGAATTCTTATTGTTCCAGATTTTACAAAACTTTGTGGAAAATTCTCTTCATAAAACTTTGTTGAAAACTTTAAAGCATTTGCTACTAAAGTTTTAAAACTATTATCAATACCTAAAAGAGGCGATAAAAAAGCTCCAGCAGCTCCACTTGCACCCAAACAAACATCACTATTTTTATCAATAAGTAAAATGTTATTAGAATATTTTTTTAAAAAATAAGCTAAAGAACATCCAACTATTCCACTTCCAATAATTATATAATCATATTTTTTCATGAAAATAGTATATCAAAAAAAATCAAAGTATATTTTAAATTTAAGTAGATAAAATACAGAATTATTTTTAAAAGGTAGTTTATGAAAATTTTAGTAACAGATGATTCTAAAATGGCTAGAAAAATGGTAATAAAAACACTTCAAGATGCTTTGAATGATAAAAATTATGAAGTTTTAGAAGCTCAAAATGGTCAAGAGAGTGTTGATTTATATAAAGAGCACAATCCGAATATAGTTTTTATGGATTTAACAATGTCTGTAATGGATGGATTTGAAGCTTTAAAACAAATAAAAGAGTTTAATGAAAATGCAAAAGTAGTTGTAATATCTGCTGATATACAAAAACAAGCTATGGATAAAGTTAGAGAGCTTGGTGCACTAAATTTTGTAAAAAAACCAATTGATTTGAAGAAAATGGAACAAATTTTAAATAGTATAATCTCTTAAAAGGTAAAAAATGAGTAATATAGAATTAACAGAAGATGAAAAAGATTGCCTTCAAGAGCTTATGAATGTAGCTTATGGAAGCGCAACTGCTGCAATTACTGAGATATTTGATGCTTTTGCAAAACTTAGTATTCCAACTATTCAAATAATAAATGCTGTAGATTTAAAAGATTATTTAGCAAAAGAGTTAAATTTTAAAGATGAACACTTTGTAGCATCACAGCAAATAAATGGTCCTTTAAGTGGTGAAAATATGTTTATAATAGATAAAAAATCTGCTACAAATATGTCTATTAAATTTAGTTTTAGTGATGATCAAATTTCAAATGAAGATATTAGCGATATAACTTTAGAAATTACAAATATTTTATCATCTTCAACTATAAGTAAATTAGCAGAAAATATGGAAACTAGCGTCTCTTTTTCTGCTCCAACAATAAAAACTATAAATTCAATCAATCAATTAAACAATATATTTATAAGTAACTATGAAAAAGTTATAATAATATCTACAAAATTGGAGTTTGATGACTTAAATATTCATGGTGAACTATTTATTTTAACAACTGACAATTCAATTTTATTTATAAAAGATAAATTAAATAAGATATTGGATGAACTATGAGTAATCATGCAAAAAATAAATTTGATATTATTTGTAATACTGTAGATAATGGGATTATTGTATTAAACAAAGATTTAAAAGTATTTTTCTGGAATAGATGGTTAGAGACTAGAACTGGTATAGAAGCAAATAGTATTATTGATAAAAATATTTTAGATTTTTATTCAAATATTGATGAAAAAAAATTAAAAAGAAAGATAATAACAGCTTTAAAACTAAACTCTCCAACATTTTATACTCCACAAACAGATGATTTTTTAATAAATATTGAGATAAACAACATCTCTGATAGAGTATTTAATCAAATGCAACAAAGCATTACTATAACTCCATTAGACTTAGAAGAAGGTTTAGTTATTTTATATATATACGATATAACTTTTTTAAGTGAAATAAACTATAAACTTGAAATTGCAAAAAAAAGTTTAAGTGAAAAGAATGAAGAATTAAGACTTATTTTAGATACTACTATGGAAGCTATAATTATTTTTAAAGATAATAGTGTTGTTGATTGTAATAAAATAGCAATTGAACTATTTAATAAACAGATGAAATATGAGTTAATAAATAAAAGTTTTAATGATTTAATACATAATAAAAACAGAGATATTCTAAATGAAAAAGAGCCATTTGAAACTAATTTAATAAGAGAAGATGGAAGTGAATTTAATGCTATTATAAACATTAAAGATACAAGTTTAAACAACCAAATATTTAAAATTGTAACTATTGTAGATATAGAAGATTTAAAAAGAAAAGAGAATCTTATGGCAGAACAGACAAAACTAGCTGCTATGGGTGAAATGCTTGGAAATATTGCTCATCAATGGAGACAACCTTTAAATATTATCTCTATGTCATCTTCAAATCTTAAATTAAAAAATGATATTGGAGAGTTATGCAGTTCTACATTAAGTGAGTCATTATCTCTTATTTTAAGAACAACAAATCATTTGTCTGATACTATCGACACATTTAATGATTTTTTAAAAACAGATAAAGAGAAAAGCTTTTTTAATGTAAATGAAAATATCAAAAATAGTATCTCTTTGGTAGATAGTTTTTTCAAAAATTTTAATATTGATATTATTTTAGAATTAGAAGAAGGTATTTTTATAAATAGTTTAGCAAATGAATTTTCTCAAGCATTTATAAATATTTTAAACAATGCAAAAGATGCTATAGTTTTAAATTTAAAAGACAATGAATATGGTTTAATAAAAATAAAAACAAAAAAAATTGATAATTTTATAGAAATTTCGATTTTAGACAATGCAAAAGGTATCGAAAAAGATATTTTAAATAAAATATTTGAACCATATTTTACTACAAAACATAAATATCAAGGTACTGGTCTTGGTCTTTATATGACTAGAAAAATTATAAATTCTAGCATGGGCGGTGAAATAACTGTTCAAAATAAAAAATTTGTACACAATCAGAAAAAGTATGAAGGGGCAGAGTTTAAAATAAAAATTCCTATCAAACTTGATTGACTTTGACTCAAGGTTTGTGATATAATAAAGTCCTAATAATTTAAAAATTTTAATAATATAGGATTTGAAAAATGGCAAAAAGTTTATATGAAACATTAGAAGTAAGTGAAAATGCATCAGCAGATGAGATAAAAAAAGCTTACAGAAAACTAGCAAGAAAATATCATCCAGATGTAAATAAAGATCCAAAAGCTGAAGAGAAATTTAAAGAGATAAATGCGGCTTATGAAGTTTTAAGTGATCCACAAAAAAAACAGCAATATGACCAATATGGAGACTCTATGTTTGGTGGGCAAAATTTTAGTGATTTTGCTAGAAATCAAGGCGGTGGAGTTGATTTAGATGAGATTTTAAGACAGATGTTTGGTGGTGGTGCCGCTGGATTTGGAAGAAGTAATTTTGGTGGTGGATTTGGATTTGATGCTCCAGATTTAGATACAAATGCACAAATTACAATACCTTTTGAAGTTGCAGTTTTAGGTGGGAAAAGAAATATCTCTTTAAATAATGATTCATTTGATATAAAAATTCCAGAAGGAATTGAAGATGGTCAAAGAATAAGAGCAAAAGGAAAAGGAAAATCATATCAAGGACAAAGAGGAGATTTAATTTTAAAGATAAATATCTCTCCTAGCAATGAATATGAAAGAGAGTTTGATAATCTTATAAAATATTTTGATTTACCATTAAAAACAGCTCTATTTGGTGGTAAAGTTGATATTAAAACTATTCACAAAGATATAACTCTAAAAGTTCCACAAAATACAAAACAAAATCAAAAGTTTAGAGTAAAAGAGCTTGGTGTTTTAAATAGAAAAACAAAAGTAAGAGGTGATTTATATCTTAAAGCAAATATTATTTTGCCAAAAGTTGAAGATTTAAGTAGCGAGCTTCGTACACTTCTTGAAAAAGAGTTAAAAGATAGTTAGTAGGAGTTTTTTATGGAAAAAAATAGCTATATTGAACCAGTTTATTTAATATCAGTAGTTGCTGATATTTTAGGAGTACATCCACAAACTTTAAGACAATATGAAAGAGAGGGGCTAATAAAACCATCTAGAACTAATGGTAAAATAAGGCTATACTCACAAAAAGATATTAATCACATAAAATATGTTTTAACACTCACAAAAGAGATAGGTGTTAATTTAGCTGGTGTTGATATCATCTTACAATTAAATAAAAGAATTGAAGAGTTAGAAAAAGATATGTATATTTATAAAAATAAAATTAAAAGTATAAATTCTCTTTCTGTCGTTCCAGATACAAAAGCTTTAGTTGTACAAAAATCATCTTTGAATATGGTTATTGTAAAAAAATAAAGTATCTTTCTAACAAGATATTTTAAGAAGAGTTGAGTTACAATTCTTCTATTATGATAGAAGGATTTTAAAGTGAAGAAAAAGCTAACTATTGCACTCATTATTCTACTGATAAGTTTTATTTCTTATAAAATCTACTCAAATATATTTTTAAAAAATGAAAATAACCTCACATTCTATGGAAATATTGATACAAGAACTGTAAATGTAGGATTTAGATTTTTAGGAAAAATTGAAAATATAACAAAAGATGAAGGTGAAATTGTCAAAAAAGACGAAGTTTTAGTAAAACTTGATACAGCTAGTTTAGAAAAATCACTAGAAGAGTTGAATGAAAAGATTTTTGCATCAAAACTTGAACTATCAAAGTTACAAACAGGTTATAGACAAGAAGAAATTTTAGAAGCAAAAGCAGCAATGGAAGAAGCTATAGAAAATCTTAATAAAACAAAAGATACTTACAATAGACAAACAAATTTATTTAAAACTAAATCAACTTCTGAAGAAAATTTTACAATTTCTCAACTAAATTATAAACAAGCTTTAGCAACTTTAGATAAAGCAAAAGCTCTTTATGAATTAAGAAAAAATGGTTATAGAGACGAAGATATAAAAATTCAAGAATCAAATCTAAAATCATTAGAAATTCAAGCTGAAAAGCTAAAAATTGATTTAAATGATTCTGTTATAAAAGCTCCAGTTGATGGAGTTATTCTTACAAGATTTAAAGAAATTGGCGCTATTACAAATGCTGGTGAAAGTATTTTAGAAATTGCAAAAACTGATGAATTTTGGGTAAGAGCATATATTGATGAAAAAAATCTAGGCAATATAAAACCTGGTTTGAAAATGTCTATTCAAACTGATTCAAGAAGTGAAAATTATGAGGGAGTTATTGGATTTATTTCGCCAGTAGCTGAATTTACTCCTAAAAATATTGAAACTCAGGAATTAAGAGCTGATTTAGTTTATAGCTTTAGAGTTATAGTAAAAAATCCAGATGATAAGATAAGACAAGGTATGCCTGTAACTTTAAAAATAGCGCAAAATAATGCAAATAATTAGTGCTTCAAATTTAGAAAAAACCTTTACAGATAATACAAATGCTATAAAAAAAATAAACTTTTCTATTTTTAGTGGAAAAATAACAGGAATTGTAGGACCTGATGGAGCAGGAAAAACAACTTTAATTAGAATGCTTACAGGTTTATTAGCCCCTACTTTTGGTGAACTAAAAGTTTTAAATTATAATATGCCAAATACTTCTAGCGATTTTTTACAACAAATTGGATATATGCCTCAAAAATTTGGTTTATATGAAGATTTAACTGTTTATGAAAATTTAAAACTTTATAGTGATTTACAAAATATTGAAAATTCCAATAGTAGAATTGATGAACTTTTAACTTTTACTTCTTTAAAAAAATTTCAAGATAGATTAGCAGGAAAACTTTCTGGTGGAATGAAACAAAAACTTGGTCTTGCTTGTGCTTTAATAAAAAAACCAAAACTTCTTTTACTTGATGAACCAGGAGTTGGAGTTGATCCAATTTCTAGAATTGAACTATGGGAAATTGTACAAAAACTTTTAGAAGATGATATTGCAGTTGTTTGGAGTACTTCATATTTGGATGAAGCTCAAAATTGCGATGAAGTAATTTTATTAAATGAAGGAAATTGCCTTTATCAAGGAACTCCTCAAAATTTAAAAGAAAATATGAAAGATAGAGTTTTTTTAATAAGTGGAATATTTTTACAAAAAAGAGAAACTCTTACAAAAATTTTGGAACAAGATGAAATTTTAGATGCTGTTTTAGTTGGTTCAAAAATAAGAATTAATCTAAAAAAAAATACAACTTTATCAAAAGAATTTATCTATAAACTTGGAGAAAATGTAAAAATAGAAGCAATTGAGCCAATATTTGAAGATTGTTTTGTTGATATTTTAAATATAAAAACAAAAGCCCATTCACAACTTGTAGAAAATATGAAAAATATTGAAAAAAGTAGTTTAAAATTGATAGAAGCAAAAAGTTTAACTAAAAAATTTGGTAATTTTATTGCAACTGATAATATAGATTTTGAGATAGGAAATGGTGAGATATTTGGATTTTTAGGTCCAAACGGTGCAGGAAAATCTACAACTTTTAAAATGCTTTGTGGTTTATTAACCCCTACTTTTGGAACAGCTAAAGTGTTAGGAGAGGATTTATATAAATCAAATTCAAATATAAAAAACTCTATTGGTTATATGGCGCAAAAATTCTCTTTATATGGAAATTTAAAAATAAAAGATAATTTAGATTTTTTCTCGGGAATATATGGACTAAAAAACAAAAAAAGAGAAGAAAAAATAGAAGAGATGATAGAAATTTTTGATTTTAAAAACTATTTACATCTAAATGCAAATTCTTTACCTTTAGGAATAAAACAAAGACTCTCCCTTGCATGTTCTGTTATGCATGAACCAAAAGTTTTATTTTTAGATGAACCAACTTCAGGAGTTGATCCAATCACTAGAAAAGAGTTTTGGACACATATAAATGGAATGGTTAAAAAAGGAGTTTCAATCATGGTAACAACTCATTTTATGGATGAAGCTGAGTATTGTGATAAAATAATGCTTATTTATAAAGGTAAAAATATAGCTAGTGGAACACCAGATGAATTAAAAGCTCTTGTTGGACCTAATGCTTCTATGCAAGATGCTTTTATCACTTTAGTTAAAAAATATGATAAAGAAGATTTATAAATGAATTTAAAAAGATTAAAGGCTTTAACTTATAAAGAGAGTTTACAGGTTTTTAGAGATCCTAGCTCTATTTTAATAGCTTTTATTTTACCTTTGATTTTACTATTTTTAATGGGTTATGCGGTATCTCTTGATGCTAGAAAAATTCCAATAGCTATTATTTCTAAAAGTAATAGTGAATTATCTCAAAAATTAATTTCTTCATTTATTAGTTCAAACTTTTTTGAAGTTGATTTGAGTAAAAATAAAGATATCTATTTAGAACAAATGCAAAAAAGTAAAATAAAAGCCATTTTAACTTTAAATAATGATTTTGGTAAAAATTCTAAATACGATATTCAAATAATTACAGATGGAACAGAACCAAATGGTGCAGGATTAGCTCAAAATTATATTAGTGCAGTGATAAAACTTTGGGCAAAAGCAAATAATATTTATAATAAAGAAAATATCATTTTAGAATCAAGATATTGGTTCAACCCTCCTCTTTCAAGTAGATACTTTTTGCTTCCTGGTTCTATTGCTATAATCATGACTTTAATTGGTACACTTTTGACTGCACTTGTAATAGCAAGGGAATGGGAAAGAGGAACAATGGAAGCACTTATGGCAACTCCTGCAACTATGAGTGAAATACTTATAGGAAAACTCATTCCTTACTTTATTTTAGGAATGTTTTCTATGCTTTTATGTTTTATTGTTGCATATTTTTGGTATGAGATACCATTTATGGGAAGTTTTTTTATTTTAATAATATTAAGTTCTATTTACCTTTTTTCATCTTTAAGTATCGGTTTACTCATTTCTACATTAGCAAAAAATCAATTTGTTGCTGCACAAATGTCATTGATTGTTGGATTTTTACCTGCATTTATACTTTCTGGTTTTTTATTTGAAATAGGAAATATGCCACAATGGCTGCAATATATAACTTCAATAATTCCTGCTAGATATTTTGTTGAATCACTTCAAACAATATTTTTGGCAGGAAATATTTATGAAATTTTTATTTTTGATGCTTTTATAATGATTTTAATATCAGCTTTACTTTTTGCATTTGTTTTAAAAAAATCAAAAAAGGCTTTATGATGTTTGAAAGACTATTTGCTTTAATAAAAAAAGAATTTCTAGCAATCAAAAATGATAAAAAAAGTCTAATGGTAGTTGTTCTTCCTCCCATTGTTCAAGTAATACTATTCTCTTTTGCTGCAACACTTGAAGTAAAAAACATAAATTTAGCTCTTTTAAATCAAGATGATAGTTATAAAAGTAAAGAGTTAATAAAAGATTTGGGAAGTTCAAGTTATATAAAATCTCTAAATATTGTAAAAAGTTATGAAGATGGAAAATATGAAATAGATAAACAAAAAGTTATTGCTTTTATAGTTATTCCCTCAAATTTTTCAAAAGATTTAGAAAAAGGAAGTTCAAAAATTCAAGTTATTTTTGATGGAAGACGCTCAAATACTTCTCAAATTGTCGAGGGATATTTAAATCAAATAATTTTAAATCATTATAAAAAAGAACAACTCAATAGTAAAATAAATATTATTTCAAGAAATTTTTATAATCCAAATTTAGAAAACTTTTGGTGGATTGTTCCATCATTATTTGCCTCAATTTCAATGGTTGTTGCTATGCTTTTAACTTCATTATCAATAGCAAGAGAGAAAGAATTAGGAACTTTTGAACAAATACTTGTATCTCCACTTAGTTCTATTGAAATCTTACTAGGAAAACTTCTTCCTGCTTTATTTATAAGTGTTTTAGAATCAACATTTATACTTTTTGTAGCAATCTATTTTTTTGGAGTACCTTTAAATGGTTCAATTTGGTTATTATATTTAAGTGCAACTGTTTTTTTATTTTCTATGTCAGGAATTGGACTTTTTATATCATCAATTTCAAATACTCAACAACAAGCAATTTTAGGAAGTTTTGTAGTTATGTTACCATCTTTTTTACTTTCAGGTTTTGCAACTCCAGTATCAAATATGCCTCAATGGTTGCAACCATTTACAGATTTTATACCTTTAAAATATTATTTGGAATTGATAAAAGGGATATTTTTAAAAGATATTAGTTTTTCTATTGCATTAACATACTTAACTCCAATGTTTTTATTTGGAGTTATATCTTTATTTGGGACAGTAATCTACTTTAAAAGAAAAAGAGCTTGATTATTGCTCATTTTCTTTTGAATCTAAAATAAACTCTTTATTTTTATAAATAGAATGAATAAATGCTAAAGTTATTGGAACAATAGCAAAAGTTGTTACAAGCATTGGAGGTAAGTGGTGGAATATTTGAACTAACATTGATAAAGATAAAAGTCCAATAGACCACATTGCACCATGCTCAAGATATATATATTTTGAAACAACCTCTCTTTCAACCATAAAAATAGTAAGACTTCTTACTGCCATTGCACCAATACCAAGTCCTAACATAATTATCACAACATTTTGAGTAATAGCAAATGCTCCTAAAACTCCATCTAAAGAGAAACTCATATCAATTACTTCAAGATACATAAAAGATATAAATCCTCCACTTAATTCTGTAACTTTTAAATCTGAGTTTGAATCAGTTTTAAGTTCTATAACACCCTTCAAAAGCTCTAAAAGATAAAAAGCAATCACACCAATAATCATTGGAACTAAAATTTCTAATTTATTTACAGTTACTAATTGCTCTCCCATAACTACTTCATTTGGAGCAACATATGTAATTACAAGCATTAAAAACATTATAAATAGAGCTTTAATATCACCTACTTTTGATAATTTTGTAGCAAAAGATTCTATGTATTTAACCCAGTGAGTATCTTTGTTTTCATCAAAAATGAATTTTAAAAATAACATTAATAGAAACATTCCACCAAAAGACATAATTACGTGGTGAGAACTTTGAATAATTTTTTCATACTCTTGAGGATTTTTAATAGCTAATTCAAAAGAATCAATAAATCCCATAGATGTTGAAAAATATACTATTAAAATAGGAAATACAAATCTAACCCCAAATACTGCAATAATCATACCCCAAAGAAGAAATCTTCTTCTCCAAACAAGAGCCATTGTTGCCAAAATAGTAGCATTTACAACTGCATTATCAAAAGATAAACTAAGCTCCAAAACAGATAAAATGGTACCTTGGTAAAGTGCAAAAAAGCCACCATATAAAAATAGTAACACTGAAGCTACAAACCAAACCGCAAAAAAGCTGTAAAAATAAGATAGTAGAGGTTTTTGTTTCAATATAATCCCTTGATTTATAAATTTTTGCGATTATATCAAAATCTAATAAATATTAGCTATTTATATTTTTAAATAAGTATTTAATTCTTTCAAATCCAATTTTTCAGATATTTTAATTTTTAAATCCATAATATAAAGATTATTTAAATAGAACTGCTCTAGTTTAACAAAATCTTTTTGTGTTGTAACAATTCCAAAATCTTTGTATTTTTTTAAAATAGTATCTATATCATCTTTTGTGAAAGTATGATGATCTTCAAAAAAGATAGTCTCTATATTTTTTGGTAAAAATTCTAAAAGCCTTTTTGGTTTTGAAATTGCAGTTAAAAGAATAGTTTTTTCTGGAAGTTTTGATTTCTCACCATCTTTTTTTATCTCTACCTCTCTTTTAAAATCAATACCCTCTTTTAAAACTAAATTGGCTTTTTTATAAAAACTCTTTGGCTCTCTATAGGCTCCGCTTGGAATACAAAAGTTATTTGTTGGTTCATCTTTTGGTTTTAATAAAATATCAAATTTTTTAATATTGTATTTTGAAAATCCATCATCTAAAAAAATAACTTTACAGCCTAACTCTTTAGCTTTTTTTATACCCAAAACTCTATCTTCACTAACTATTACTGTTGCATTTTTCAAAGATGTAGCTAAAAGCATAGCTTCGTCACCACTTATATTTACATCAACTTTAATTTTTCCATTTAAACTAACTACAAAAAGTCCTTTTGAAGCTCTTCCATAACCTCTTAAAATGACACAAACATCTTTAATATTTTTTGCTAATTCAATTGTAATTGGTGTTTTCCCACTTCCTCCAACTGTTAAATTTCCAATAGATATTATAGGAATACCAAAATCAACTTTTGATGAAGTAACTCTTTTGATAAAAATAATAAAAATGTACAAAAAGCTAAAAGGTAAAAGTAAATAAGATATTATTTTTTGGAAAGAATTTGGAAAAAAGAGATAATCTTCAATCCAAAAAATAATTTTTTGCTTCAAAATTTCAAATCCACTCTTGTGCAATTTGCACAACTTGGTCACAAACATAATTTACCTCTTCATTTGTAAGCCCAGCATATATAGGTAAAGATAAAATTTGTTGGTAATTATTTAAAGCATTAGGAAATGCTGTTATTTTTATAGAATATTTATTTTTATAATAAGTCAAAAGATGAAGAGGAATATAATTTAAAGCTGTAGAAACACCTTTTTCTTTTAAAGCTCTTGCAAAAGCATCTCTATTTCTAGATATTTTTATTATAAATTGAGTGTATATATGTTCATCTTTATGAGGCAATATAGTAATATGTTTTATATCTTTTAATCTATCTTCATATAGTTTTGCTATCTCTTGTCTTCTTTTTATAAAACTATCCGTTTTTTTTAGCTGAGCTATTGCATAAGCAGCATCAAGTTCAGAAATATCAAATTTATGACCTATATCATCTACATCATAAACATAATCTAAGTTTCCATAACTATCATATGCTGTTGTAATTGCATGGTTTCTTAAAAGTTTTGCTCTAGTTGCTAACTCTTCATTATTTGTAACTAAAACTCCTGAACGACTAATTGCATACCTAGATGGAGATGGATTTGTTGAAAATATTGTCATATCAGCACCTAAATTTCCAACTTTTTTTCCCTTATATGTAGTTCCTAACGCAGCTCTACAATCTTCAATAATTAAAATATTATATTTTTTACCTATTTCATAAATTTTGTCTAAATTTGGAGCAAGTCCACCAATAAAAGTGATAATCGCTGCTCTTAATTTTTTTGATTTATTTGCAATAATTGCCTCTTCAAACTTCTCAATATCTAAATTCATATCCTCTAAATTTATATCTACAAATATAGGTTCTGCATCAAAATGTCTTACAGTTTCTGGTAAGTTTACAAAAGAGTTTACAGACATTAAAACCTTATCGCCTCTTTTTAATCTCATAGAACTAAGAGCTAAATGAAGAGCAGCTGTTGAAGTTGCTGTTGCAATAGCATACTTTGCTCCAATATATTTAACCATCTTCTCTTCAAACTCTAAAACTTTTGATAAATCATCTTTAGCTTGAAGAACTGACTTTAACTGATCAATCTCTTCATTATCTAAAGTTGCTTTATATATTGCAATATTTCTCATCTTTACCTCAATTTCTATATTTTAGCAACTATTGGCAATCTTCTTTTGAACTCATTTATCTTTACTCTTTTTTTTATAGTCTCTATAAATTCATCTTCAAAACCAAGAGCCAAAAGCTCATCTTTACTTCTATTTTCATCTATCATCTTCTTTAACAAAGAGTCTATTTTAGAATAACTATATCCCAAATCAGCCTCATCACTTTGACCTTCATAAAAATCAGCGCTAGGTGCCTTTTTTAATATATTATCATTCACACCTAAATATTTTGCTAACTCAAATAGATCACTTTTATAAATATCTCCTATTGGATTAATTGCACAAGCCAAATCTCCAAAAATAGTTCCATATCCTAAAAGTAATTCACTCTTATTTGAAGTTCCAACTACCAAAGAGTTTTCTCTTGCACTAATATCATATAAAACTGACATTCTTAATCTTGCACTAAAATTTCCAATTCTAAGGCTATTTTCGTCCATATTTTTTAGATATGCGCTTAACATTGGTTCAATTGAAACAATCTCATGCTTTATATCAAACTTTTTACAAAGCTCTATCGCATCTTCAACAGATGATTTTGATGAGTATTGTGATGGCATTAAAACGCAATTTAAATTATCATCAAACACCTCTTTACATAAAACTGCTACAACAGCTGAATCAAGTCCACCAGAAAGACCTAAAGTAACTTTTTTTAATCCAGTTTTTAAAACTTCTTCTTTTAAAAAACTCATTAAATTTTGCTTAATATTTTTTATTTTATTCATTTTTAAACCTTAGTTTAAGATTATATATCATCTTTCTTTGTTTTTTGATAAATCTCATCCAAATAAGCCGAATTTCCCTCTTTTTGTTCAACTTTTTTTTCTATTAATCTAAATACAATATCTTTTAGTTCATCTTCATCAAAGTAGTTTAAGTAGTTTGGATTTATATCTATATTCTCATTTTCATCTGTTTTTAAAAGCTCTTTTATCTCTTTTATTAACTCTTCTTTTATATCTATCAACTCTTACTCTTTATTAAACTTTTTTAAAATCTCATCTAAATATAGTTCCATTTTTTGCTCACCAATATCAGTTTCACCACACTTACAACAACCACATGAACTTCCAGCATCTGTTAAATCTTCTAAATCTTCAAGTGTTTTTGCACCTTTTTCTTTTATTGCATATATTATTTCGCCAAGGCTTACTTGTTTGCAATCACAAACAATAAATGAGTGAGGAAAATTTCTTGCCATTAAATACCTCTTTGTTTTTTAATAATTTCATAAGCTTCATTTATCTCTTGAAGTTTTGTTGTAGCTTCATCAATAATATTTTGAGAAGCACCCTGCCCTGTAATAATATCTGGATGATATTTTTTAACTAAATTTCTGTAATTTTTCTTTAAAGTTGAATCATCATCATTTGGATTAGATTCTAAAATTTCATAAGCTTTTTCTAGTGATAGTGCTTTTTCATTTGCTCTATTTTTATAAAAATTCTCAAAATTTGATATAAGATTTATATAATCTTTTTGTTCAATTTTTAAAGCTTGAGCAATATCTTCAGTTATCTCTTGTTCTTGTTTTGAAAAATCACCATCAATAAAAGAAAGATTTAATAAATACTCCATATATTTTAATCTTTTAGAGTAATCTGTTTTTGTTAAACTATATAATCTTTCACAAATAGTAATAAGATTTGCAAAGCTATCTTTCTCTTGATCATATAATTTTTTTAGATTTTCTCGAACTTCTTGTGAGTTTTGAAAATGAGTTGAAATATCTGTAAATGTATGTTTTATAATCTCAGCTTCAAGCTCTCCTACTTTTCCATCAGCTTTTGCAACTTTTGCCATAAGTGCAACCAAAAGCCCTGCTTCATGGTTTAATAAATCACCTCTAAAAATCTCTTTTTGTTTTAGATTAATATTTTTAAACTCTTCTGTTTTATAATTTTTTCCTATAATAAATAAAATCGCTATTACGACAGCTAAAACTATTAATTCCATTAATATCCTATTTTTAATTTAAAAATTTTGAGTTTTTATTTTATCAAATTTAGACTGAGAGTATAAAGAGCTTAATTAATTATTTTTTTATTAATATTTAATTTTTTAAAACCATATTTAAAGTATATTGCATATCTTCATCAAGTTCCATATTTTTAATCATCCAGTTTAGGTAGTTTGCATCTTTTTTAGCAACATCTTCTATGTTTTCACCTTTATATTTCCCAAATTTAAAAGTCTGTACAAAAACTGGAGTAGAAGTTAATTCAACTAATTTTTTCATAGGATTTACCTCTGGAAAAATTTCTTTTACTTTTGCTACAAGTTTTGATAAAAATAACTTCATCACTAATACATCACCTATTGCATCATGAGCTTTTATAGTTATATTATATTTTTTTGCTTCACTCTCTTCTTGTTTGAAAAGTTCCAAAGCGTATCTTAGATACTGTAATCTATGATATGGAAGCTCACTAAAAAGATGTTTAGCGCATCTTAAAGTATCAATTAATTGAAAATTATTAATAAAACCCTCTTTTTTTATCATATCTAAATCAAAATTTATATTGTGTGCTATTAAAAAATTTTCACTACTATTTAGTTCTTGTAATCTTTTATAAAATTTAGTATCAACAGCTTTTGGCTTATTTTCTAGTAAATTTGGTGTGATATTGTGAACTTCCATAGCTTCAAGTTTTATTGGTACATCACTACTACAAAGTTCATCAAAAACTTCAATATTTCCTCTTTGATCTACAATTAAGCTTCCAAACTGAATAACTCTATCTTCTTGCGAAGCACCTGTTGTTTCTGTATCAAATAGTACATAATAAGCCAATTATTATCCTTTATATTATTAACATTCCATCACCATAAGAGTAGAATCTATAATTCTCTTTTATAGCAATATTATAAAGCTCTAAAGTTTTTTCTAATCCAATAAAAGAAGCAACAAGCATAATCAAAGTAGATTTTGGAAGATGAAAATTTGTAAGTAAATAATCAACTTTTATAGGTTTATTCATAGGATTTAAAAACAGATCACACTCACCTTGAATCTTGTTTGTTCTTGCATAATACTCAATAGTTCTAGTAACCGTAGTACCAACTGCTAATACTTTTTTAGCATTATCTAAATTTTTTTTTGCATCAATTCCTATTTCAAAATATTCACTATGCATTGGATGAGATAAAATATCTTCAACATCTACAGGTTTAAATGTACCTGCTCCCACATGAAGTGTAAGATAATTTAAACCATATTTCTTCTCAATTTCTTCTAATAACTCTTTTGTAAAATGTAACGATGCAGTCGGAGCAGCAACTGCTCCATAATTCTTTGCAAAAAGTGTTTGATAATTTACTTCATCCTCTTTTTTATCATCTCTTTGCATATATGGAGGAAGTGGAATATGTCCAATTTTATTTAAAATCTCAACCAAAGATAAAAAATCAACTCTTTTATTACTATTTTCATCTTTAAAAAATGATACAACTCTTGTACCATCTTCATTTAATTCTAAAACCTCTGCTATTAGATTTTCATCAAAAAATATTTTAGTACCAATTTTTACTTTTCCTTTTATCATAACTAAATATCTATCCATAAAAAGAGGTTTATTTAAAAGAAGTTCTAATTTAGCACCTGTAGATTTTTGTCCAAATATTCTAGCTTTTATAACTTTTGTATCATTTAAAAATATTGTTAAATCTTGCGGTAAAAACTCTAAAATATTCTCGAAAGTAGAGTGAAAAATTTCATTTTTCTCTCTATTATAAACTAGCATTTTTGCACTACTAGGAGGATTTACGGGAAAAGTAGCAATTTGACTTGCAGGAAGATTAAAATCGTAACTTGAAGTTTTTAAAACATCTATCAAACTACTCTTCTTCCTCTTCTTCTTTTTGCGCTGGATTAAATACTTTTGCTATATAAATAGATACTCCATAAAGAATCAACAAAGGAGCCGCCATTAAAACTTGGCTAATAACATCAGGAGGAGTTAAAACTGCAGCAACAATAAATATTAAAACAACAGCATATCTAAAAAAATCTTTAAGCATTTGATCATTTACAAGACCAATTTTTGCAAGGAAAAATGTAATAACAGGTAATTCAAATGCAATACCAAAACCAATCAAAAGTTTTGTAAAAAATCCAACATATTTTCCAATACTAGGTAAAACACTAACAACACTATTACCAAATGCAATTAAAAAATCAAATCCTACAGGAACAACTATATAATAAGCAAAAGATGCTCCTAGTAAAAACATTAAAGTTGCAAAAAATACAAAAGGAACAACAAGTTTTTTCTCATGGTCGTACAAACCAGGAGCCAAAAATAACCATAACTGCCAAAAAATTACAGGTAAAGAGATAATAAATCCTCCAAAAAATGCAACTTTCATAGCTGTAAAAAATGTCTCTTGAATTTCAACTGCTATCATTGAAGTCCCAGCTGGAAGAGCGTGTTTAACAGGAGCCATCATCCACTCTAAAATAGGTTCATAAAAAGAGAAACAAGCAAAAAACATAATAACTACAGTAATACTAGAAATAACTAATCTCTTTCTAAGATCTGCTATATGGGGTTTTAAATCATCAAACATTATTTAACTTCCTCACTATTTTTTAAAGAGAACTTTTCATCTTTACTTTTTTGAGCTTTATCTTCATTTACTTTTGCAAATTTTTCTTTAATTTTTTCAACCTCATTATCATTTTTTGAAGCTTCTAAATCATCTTTTAAAATATCATCTAGACCCAAATCAAACTTATTTTCAATACTTAAAGATGATTTTGTATCTTCAATTTGAGCTTTAAATTTATTTGCCTCTTCTTTTAATTCTGCTATATTTAGCTCATTATCCAAAGTTGTTTTTGCATCGCTTATCCCTTTTTTAATACTGTTAAACATTTTTGCTATTTTTACCATAGCATCTGGCAGTTTTTCAGGACCTAATGCGATAACTGCAACTATTGCGATTAGAAGAATTTCAGTTATTCCCATTCCAAACATTTTTTGCTCCATTTTTTTATAAGGTTGTGATTTTATCAAAATAGAACAAAGATAGTGATTAATCAAAAAATCTAAACTACTAAAAAAGTTCTAATTTATCTAAATTTAACCCATAGGGTATAAGATATCTTTTTGAATTATCTCAATTCTTTTTAATAACTCATTTGAAATTTTAAAATCAAAAGCTTTCAAAGAGTCATCAAGTTGCTCTATTTTTCTTGCCCCTACAATTGTAGAAGCTACAAAATCAAAATGCTTTGAATAAGAAATTGCTAAAGTAACAGGACTTACTTCATACTCTTTTGCAAGTTCTAAATATTTTTTAGTAGCCTCTAGAGTTCTTTCATTTACAAATCTATGTGCCATAGCTTGAACTCTTTTACTGCTCTCTTTTAAATATGTTGCAAATCTTGAACCTTCTGGATAAAATCCACCACAATATTTTCCACTTAAAACTCCACCTGCCATTGGTGAATATGGTAATAAAGATATGTTTTCAAGCCTACAAACATTTGCTAACTCATCATGAAATCTTGGATTTAAAAGTGAAAAATTATTTTGAATAGACTCAAATCTAGCATATCCTTTATATTTACTTATTTCATTTGCTTTTGTAAGCCCATAAGCACTATCATTTGAAGTTCCTATATATCTTACTTTTCCCTCTTTTACAAGTGCATCAAAAGCTTTTAGACTCTCCTCTATTGGAACAATAGTATCTGGCCAATGCATTTGATAAAGATCTATATAATCTGTTTGAAGTCTTCTTAAACTATCTTCAATAGCTTTTTTTATATGAAAACTATCAATTGCTGTCAAACCATGTCTTACAGGTGGAACAAACCAACCTGAAGCAGCTCCTGCAATTTTTGTTGCTAGTATTACACTATCTCTTGGCTTTGTTTTAAGCCACTCTCCTACTATTTTTTCAGTATTTCCAATAGTCTCTTTTTTAGGACTAACAGGATATAGTTCTGCCGTATCAAAAAAATTTATTCCTCTATCATAAGCCTTATCCAATATCTTAAATGCTTCATCTTTTGATGTACTACTTCCAAAAGTCATAGTTCCCATACAAATTGAACTTACTCTAAGACCTGTTTTTCCAATATATCTATATTCCATTTTTAGCCTTTTATATCGAATTTTATAGATTATACAAATCTCTTTCTTAAAAATATAAATAAAAAAAGAAATTTATTTTAATACTATTTGAGTAGAATTTAAAAAATATTTTTAGGATTTAATTTTGATAAAAAAGAAAATAGTAGATTTAAAAGATAAAAATCTTGAATTTATACAAAAAGATGAAACAATAAAACTACTAAGTTTTAATACTTTAAAAATGAGTTTAGAAATAGCTATTTTTAAAAATGATAAGTTTATAAAAAATAGCTCTATGGTATTTGCCCATCTTCCAAAAAGCTTAAAAGCAAAACTAAATCCCAAATAAAAGGAGATAAGTTTTACTTTTTATAAATTAATTTTGATTATATTTTAATTTTAATTGTTCATAAAGTTCATCAAAACTTACATCTTCTATTGTTTTGAGTAATTCAACCATCACAACATTATCTTCGCTTCCATTCCAAACTTTTTTATACGTTCCCTCTTTGTAGCCATTATCTTGTCTAAATTGATTTAAACAATTTTTACCAATATATAATTTTTGAAGCCAAGAAAAAGATAATCCAGCACTTTTACAAGCTCTAAAAAACTGCTCAATGAATCTCTCTATTCCACTAAAAGATGGCATATTTTTTGTCTCAATAGCAAGTGCTATATATGAAAGTTTTTCAGACTCTTTTATTATTAAATTTACATCAATATTTTGTGCTGCTTCGTAAATACAATGTGTATTTACTAAAGATACAGCTTTTGGAACATTTGTTTCTTGTAAAATATAACTCATTAAAAAGTGCCAAATATCTACAAGCTCAACATGAATATTATTCATATCAGGAGCTGAATTGATATTTTTCCAGTGCTTCCAAGGAGTTGAATCAATTAGTTCAGCCACTTCCATATGAATACATCTAAGCCAATTTATCTCTTTATTAAATTTGTTTAGACCCAACTCCCAATTTTTACCATTTGTACTATCATTTAGCTGTTTTTGCAATAAAAACATCTCTTCAAGTTTTGAAGGAAAAGATGAAGCCTCTTCAAGTAAAGAAGCAAGAGGTAAACACTCCTCAACAATACTTTGTAAACTTAAACTTGATGGTAAAACCTCTTTATCACCTTTTAAAATATGTAAAAGTAATGATACAAAATATGGAATTTCATCTTTTGCTTCCCAAGTTAATACATCATTTGAGTCTAACTTTGCATATTTTACAAACTCATCAACTGAAGTAAATCCAACAACTTTTACAGCCTCTTTAAAATCTTTATATAACAAATCAACTCCTATTTTCAAATTTTTTTTCAACAAAAAGCTTACAATTTTCTCCACTACTATTTTTTACAACAATACTAGGAATTGCCTTTGACTTAAATCCATAAGCCTTACAACCATGAGGTTTTCCTGCTTCCCAAGTTACAAAATAGTTTGTACATTTTTGACAAATTATTTTTTTCTCCATCTTATATTCCTACTTGACTTTGAATAGCTTTCGATAAAGACATTAAATCTACATTTTCTAAACTTACTCCTGTAGGAACACCTTGAGCTATTTTTGTAAAACTTATATCAAAATCTTTTAATTTATCTTCAATATATAGTATAAAAGCATCATTTGCAATAGATGGAGTAATAGCAAATAAAATATTTTTTACACCACTATTTTTTATATAATCTTGAAGCTTAATTATCAAATCAATTTCAAGCTCATCAATTACAAAATATCTTCCATCAAACTCTTTTGAATCTTCAATAATAAAAATATCTTTTGCACTTTGTACAATACACAATTTACTACTATCACGACTCTCATCTAAGCAATATTCGCAAATCTCATTCTCACTCATACTTTGACATCTTTTACATTTTTTAATACTTTTTAATGCATTTTCTATACTATGAGATAGTTTTATTCCACAATAGTTGTCATTCATTACAATGTGATAAGCAAGTCTTAAAGCCGATTTTTTTCCAATAGTTGGTAAAGATTCAAAAGCTTCTACTAGTTCATAAAATTTTTCTAACTCTCTATTCATTTTGGGATTATATTCTAATATTTATATTAAATTAATTAAAAGGTTTTTTGGATAAACTATATACTTTTAAATTTAAAAGGTTTTTTTATAATGGCACTAATCGACTTACAAAACATTTCCAAACAATACGATATTAAAGTTATTTTAAAAGATGCAAACTTCACTCTTCAAGCTGGACAAAGAGTTGCAGTTATTGGTCAAAATGGACAAGGAAAATCAACACTTTTCAAAATAATTATGAAAGCAGTTGAACCTGATAGTGGTGAAATAGCGATAGATAGAAGTATAAAAATAGAGATGCTAGACCAACAACCAAAATTCAAAGCAAATTTGAGTGTAAGAGATGCTATTGAAAATCAGCTAGTTGAGTTAAAAAATGCAAAACTAGAGTATGAAAAAATTACAAATGAGTTAATGACAAATTATGAAGATGAAAATCTACTAAGAAGACAGAGTGATTTAGCATCTTTTTTAGAGTTTCATAATGCTTGGGATTTAGACAATATGATTGAGAGAGTTTTAATTGAATTCCAATTAAAACAGTATGAACACAAAGATGTAAATTTACTAAGCGGTGGAGAGCAACGTCGTGTGAGTTTAGCTGGTTTGATTTTAAAAAAACCAGATGTTTTACTTCTTGATGAGCCTACAAACCACCTTGATGTTTACATGGTTGAGTTTTTAGAAGAGTTACTTTTAAAAAACAACTTTACCCTACTTTTTATATCTCACGATAGATATTTTATTGATAATATTGCTACAAATGTTGTTGAAGTTGATGGTGGAGAATTAAGAAAATTCAACGGAGGTTATTCTTCATACTTAGAACAAAAAGCGCAAATTTTATCAAATTTACAAAAAGAGCATGAAAATTTACTTAGACTTGTAAAACAAGAAGCTCACTGGATGCAACACGGTGTTACGGCAAGAAGAAAAAGAAACGAAAGAAGAAAAGCTGAATATTTTGATTTAAAACAAAAAGCAAAATCAAATCCAGCATATATCAAAAAAATGAGTATAGAGCTTCAAAGAGAGCAAAAATCTTTTAATAGTGAAGAGAAACAACAAAATAAGAAAAAAATGCTTTATGAGCTTGATAATATTTATAAATCTTTAGGTGAAAAGGATTTAATAAAAGATTTCACTGCTAGAATCTTACAAAAAGATACAATTGCAATTGTTGGTCCAAATGGAAGCGGAAAATCAACACTGCTTAAAATTTTTATGGAAAAAATGAAAATTGATAAAGGAAGCTTTAAAAAAGGAGATTTTCAAATAGGTTATTTTGATCAACAAAGAGATATGCTTGATGATGATAAAACTATTATGGAAATTTTCTGTCCAAATGGTGGAGATAGAGTTGTTTTAGATGATGGAAGAAATATGCATGTTTTTGGATATTTAAAAAACTTTCTTTTTCCAAAAGAGTATTTAGATAAAAAAGTTGGTGTTTTAAGTGGTGGGGAGAAAAATAGAGTTGCACTTGCCCTACTTTTTACAAAAAGAGTTGATTGTATGATTTTAGATGAGCCTACAAATGATTTAGATATTCCTACAATTAATATTTTAGAAGAGTACTTACAAAACTTTCAAGGTGCTTTAATATTTGTATCTCATGATAGATATTTTGTAGATAAAATTGCTAAAAAACTTTTTGTATTTACTGGAAATGGTCATATTATGGAGAGTTTCCAACCATATAGTGAATATTTACAAATTGAAAAAGAGTTAAAAGAGCTGGATAATTTAGAAGTTGAATTAGAAAAAGAGAAAACATCTGTAAAAGTTGTAAATGAACCTAAAAAACAGACAAAATTATCATATAAAGATCAAAGAGAGTATGATAGTTTACCAAATGAGCTTGAAGAGCTTGAAGCTAAAATAGAAGAGCTAAACAGCTGTTTAGCAGATCCAAAATGTTATGAAAAAATTGGAATTGTAGCACTTTCAAAAGAGCTTGAAGAGAAAAAAGCTATTTATGAAGAGAAAGTTGAGAGATTTTTAACTCTTGAAGAACTAGTTGAGAGTTTTAATTCTTAAAAAAGTATAATCGAGTTTCAAAAAATTTATATTTAAAAAGAGGAGTTTAAAAATGAGCTTAAAAGAGAAATTAAACGAAGATTTAAAACAAGCAATGAGAGATAAAGAGGTTGTAAAAAGAGACTCTATACGAGCTATAAATACAATGATTAAACAAATAGAAGTAGATGAAAGAAGAGTTTTAGATGATGCTGAAGTTATAAAACTTGTTCAAAGAGGAATAAAACAAAGAGAAGAGGCAATTTCTCAATATAGAGCTGCTTCAAGAGATGATTTAGTTCAAAAAGAGCAAGAACAAGTTGATGTTTTTATGCTTTATCTTCCTAAACAATTAAGTGATGAAGAGCTTGAAAATGGAATGAAAGAGATAATAAGTGAAGTTGGAGCAACTAGCTTAAAAGATATGGGTAAAGTTATGGGAGTTGCTTCTAAAAAATTTGCTGGTGTTGCCGATGGAAAAAGAATAAATGAGATGGTGAAAAAATTATTATCATAATACTATTACCTAAAGTTTAAGAGGATTAATGGATAAATATGCAAACAAATATATAACATTTACAATAAATGATGATAATGGTATAAAACAGATAAAACTAAGAAAAAAGCCTTTCTTTTATACTTTATATACATTTATTGGACTATTTTCTATATTTGTAGCAGCATTTATTTTTATAAATCTTTCGTTAATTCAAATGGATAATGATAGATTAGATATTGAACTTGAATTAGTAGAGTTTAAAAGAATAAACGAAGAGCTAAATAATTTAGTTAGTCAAACTCAACTAGAACTTCATGAAAAAAATGAAGAGATAAGTGAAGCTACTGATTATTTCAATAAAATGGAAAACATCATAGGAATTCCAACTGAAAATGAACTTCCACTAAAACAAAGAGTAGATATTGCAAGACTTAATACAGAAGAGAGAACAACACTTTTACAACTAATTCCTAGTGGATCTCCTGTAGAAGATAGGGTTATAAATAGCTACTTTGGATATAGGCATCATCCTGTTTTAAATAGGAAAGCTTTGCATATGGGGATTGATTTAAAAGCATCTGTTGGAACGCCTGTTTATGCAACAGCAGATGGTATTGTTGAGACTTCAAGTTTTGATAGATTTAATGGAAATTTAATAGCAATTCAACATATATATGGGTTCAAATCCTATTATGCCCACTTAAACAAAACTTTGGTAAAATCTGGCTCTTTTGTTAAAAAAGGGGATTTAATAGCATATTCAGGAAATACAGGGATAAGTAGCGGACCTCATTTACACTATGAAGTTCGTTTTTTATCAAGATCTCTTGATCCACTTACTTTTGTAATGTGGGACATGAAAAATTATACAGAAATTTTTGAAAAGGAAACAGAAATATCATGGGATTCTTTAATAACAGCAATCAGTCACATAAAAATACAAAATCCGACTCCACAACCACAATTATCACTGCAGGCACAAAAATAACGGGGAATATAAACTTGTCTTGTAATTTATATATTGATGGTTACTTTGAAGGAAATATAAACTCAGAACAAGAGATAAATATTGGAAAGAATGGAAAAATAAAAGGAGAGATAACTGCTTTAAGAGTTATTGTTCAAGGCTTAGCAGAAGGCTCAATAAATGCAACAAGAGTAGATATAAAACCAGATGGGAAAGTTACAGGCTCAATTGAATCAGAAGAGTTTGTAATTGAAGCAAAAGGTATATTTGAAGGAAATAGTCTTGTAAAGACAAGTTTAAGCGAAAAATTAAAAGAGAAAAAAGAAGATTTTATTGAAAAAGAAGATATACAATAATAAAAAACATATAAAATTATCTTTTATACATTTTTAGTTATAATCACACTCATGCTGTTTGGTTTGCTAATCTTTTATTTTAGATAAATTAAAAAGGAAAATATGAAAAATTTTTTAAGTCAATTAAATGATATTGAATACAATGAAGCAATTTCAAATCAATTAGATACTCCTGAAAAACTAATACAGCTTCTGCTAAAAAGAGTTCATCCAAAAAATGTTGAAGTTATAATTGATATTTTAAAACAAGCTATTATTCCATCTATTAGCTCTGATTTAAACAATATTGCTGATGTTTTATTTGAACAACTTAAAAAAAATCCAAAAGATATTTTTGAAAAATCAGTACAGATACAAATAGAAAAATTAATATTTGAGAGATTTGAAAAAGATAAAAAATTAGTTATTCAAAAAACAGAAGATATATCAAAACTTGTTGTACTTATGGAAGAGTATTTCAATGAAGCTATTTTTAGTAGCGGAAATGGTTCTAAAAAAGTTTTAAATATAAAAGAGAAAATACAAGCAATTAATCTAACAAATGGTGGAATCGAAGTTTTAAGCAAACTACAAAATGAACTTGTTGTTGCTGCTTCTTCTATTGAGCAAGAGATAAATAGTGTTACAAATAAACTAGAAAATGGAAAATCTAAAATAGAAGAGTTAGAAGAAAAAATAAATAGTTTAGAAAATGAGCTAAATAAAACAAAACAAGAAAATAGAAAAGATTTTTTAACTCAAGTTCTTACAAGAAAAGCATTTAATGAAGAGATGGTAAAAGTTGAAAACTCTTACAGTAGATTAAAAACTCAATATGCAGTAATATTTTTTGATATAGACCATTTTAAAAAAGTAAATGATACTTATGGTCATGAGTGTGGAGATGTAGTTCTTTCAACTTTTGGAAAAATTTTAGAGAAAAGTATTAGAGATATAGATTTAGTAGCAAGATATGGTGGAGAAGAGTTTATTGCTATTATACATTTTAATCTGGATAGAGAGCTATTAATGTTATTAAAAAGAATAAAATCAATAGTTACAGAAAATAGCTTTATTTATCAAGATAAAAAACTAAAAATCACTTTTAGCGCTGGAGTTACAATAAGAAATAAATATCCTACTTATGATATTGCTCTTCAAAAAGCAGACTCTTTATTATACAAAGCCAAAGATAGTGGAAGAAATAAAATTTTGTTAGATAATGGAATCGAGATTTAAAAGAGGTAGAAAAAAACCTACTTCTCTTTTCTTATTTTTGTAACTGATTTTCCACCAATAAAGTAGTTATCTGTACTAATCTCTTCTATTAAAACTATTGCATTTGAGCTAGAACGATTAAATATTTTACTAAAAAGTTCATTTATACCTTTTACTAACTCCTCTTTTTGCTCAACTGTTGCTCCGCCATCCTCATGCGTCATTTTTACATTTATTACTGGCATTTTTACTCCTTTTTTAAATTAAATTTAATAATATAAAATAGATTAATTTAGAGCATTTTTAAATTTTTTCAATTCCTCTTTTATACTTGGAACTCTCATAAAATGCTCTCCTATTAAAAAAGCATCAGCTCCAAGATTATGGAGTCTTTTGATAACTTCAATATCACTAACTCCAGATTCAGCAACAATTATTTTACCTTCAGGAATAAGTGGAATTAGCTCCTCACATAAATTCATATCCATCTCAAAAGTTTTTAAATTTCTATGGTTTATTCCTATAATATCTGCTTTACTTTTTAAAGCTTTAGTCAAATCCTCAAAATCGTGAATTTCAACTAAAACTTCTAAATTCAAACCTCTAGCATAACTATATAATTCATTTAACTCATCTTGACTCAGTGATTTTGCAATTAATAGTATAAAATCTGCTCCATATATCAAAGCCTCTGCAATTTGATATTTTGTAAGAATAAAATCTTTTCTTAAAAGTGGAATATTTGTAATATTTTTTATCTCTTTTAAATAATCCAAATTCCCCAAGAAAAAGTGTGGTTCTGTTAATATAGAAATTGCATTTGCACCAAAATCATTGTACTCTTTTGCTATTTGAAGATGATCAAAATCTTCTTTTATAACCCCTTTACTAGGACTTGCTTTTTTTACTTCAGCAATTATTCGAATAGGTTCATCGATTGAAGATTTTAAAAATTTCTTTACATCTTTTGTGGGGAAATTACCATCTGCTATTATATTTTCAAGCTCATCTAAAGATATTTTCTCTTCTCTTTTTTTTACATCTTCTAAAGTTTTATTATTTATTTTTTCTAGTATCATTCTCTTTACACTCCTTAATTTTTTCCCAATGCATCTTTATCTCTTCATCATTTAAACCTATTTCATCTACAATCAATTTCATATTTTTATATGCATCTTTACAATTTTTACTCTTATAATCGCCCCATGCTAGAGTATCTATAAAAGCAATATTTGTAGGATCTTGCTCCAATGCTTTTTTTACCAAAACCAAACCTTTTGGTATATCAATATCATAATCAATTAATAAATATGCCAAATAATTTTGATAAATAGGATTTGAAGATGTTTTTAAAGAGATATTAAATTTTTCAATAACACTTGCTAAAACACTATTTTTATCTTCTGCTAATTCAAATTCAATAATAGCTTGCTGTGCTAAATAATCAGGATTTGAACTATTTGTATATAATTTTTTGAGTAAATTATATGCTTTTTCTGGCTGTTTTGTTCGTTTATAAAGCTCTAAAAGAAAATCATCTTCAAGATTATTTCCTTCTAAAAATATTATAATATCATTTGCTTCAAAATTTTGAAACATTAAATTTGCTGTTTTATTTAATTGTAAAGCATCTTCACTATTTTTATAGTATAAAAACATCTCTTTTAGCAAAGATTGTATATTTTGCTTATCATTTAATTGATTATAAAAAGTCAAAAGTTGAAGTGCAATATTAAAATCATATTGGCTTTTTGGTAGATAATCTTTAAGATTTTCTACTGCATCTTTTTGTCGATTTAATTGAAAAAACTCTAAACTTGCTTTTGTCTGTACAAGTGAGCTTGAAACACCATATTTTAGAGCTTTATTAAAACTATCATAAGCTTTTTGAAACTCCTCTTTTGATATATATATTGTTCCTAAAAGTTCATAGTTGATACTATTTTTATATAAATCTGTTAGAGTAATAGCATTTTTTAAAGCCAAATCAAACTCTTGAAGCTTTAAAAGAGCAAAACTATACAATCTTAAAAGTATCTCTTCTTCTTTAATATTTGGTATAAAATATTTTGAAATTTGATCTTTTATTCCTTGATAATCTTGAAGTTGTGTAGCAATTGTTGCATAAGCAACCAAATATTCATATTTACTTGTATTTAAAAATAGTTTCAAGTATATCTCTTTTGCACTATCGTACATTCTTGAATTTTCCATCTCTAAAGCGTAAATTATGTAGTAATCTTCTAGTTGAAAACTTTTCTCTTCTACTTTTAAATACTTTCTATTCTCTTTTTCATTTTTAAACTCTGCATCTTTAATAGTGCAAGAGACAAAAAAACTTAGAACTACTGTTATTATTAAATATTTTTTATAGCTGGGCACTCTTTATATACCTCTTTTTCATTATTTTTAAAATATTCCCAAAATGGAAAAGTCCTACACTGCGTTGGTCTATAATCATAAATAGAGCATTTTCTTTTTTCTAAATCAAAAAAACAACAAGCAAAACTATTATCTGCTAATTCTACCTCTTTTATGCTATATTTATACCCTACTTTAAAAAGATATTTTTCTCTAAAACTATCTAAAGTAAGTCCTAAATATTTTGATAAAGCTTCTATTTCAACAATATTTATCCAAATATATCCACTTTCACCTATGCAACAATTTCCAGCACAACTTTCACAAGCAGTAGGATTAAAAGAGAAATTGTATCCATTTTTTTTGATTAAATTACTCACAAAAAACCTTTATACTATGCGTTTGAGCCTCTTTATATATATTTTGTACAGTTTTCGTAAACTCATTGTTTTCATCAAAAACAATCAAAGGATTTAAAATTTTCACCAAAGATTTAGAATTTTTCTTAGCATAAATCATCACCAAAGTTGCATCTTTTGAATCATTTGGATGTACAAATTGTAAAGCTTCAAGGTTCAATTTAAACTCTTTTAAATATAAAATAATATCCGCTAACTGCTTACAATCATAACAGAAAAAAAATTTTCCATCATTTTTCAAAACTTGTGAAGATTTTTTTATAAAATCTCTTAAAGGCATATAATCATTGTATCTTGCAATTTTAATATTCTCTTTTTCACTTTTTATTACATCACTATGATAAAATGGTGGATTTGATATACAAATATCAAATTTTTTATCAAAATCAAGCTCTAAAAATGAGCCTTTGTGCATTGTTGAAGATATTTTATTTATTTTTGCATTTTTTGTTGAAAAAAATTGAAAAATATCTTGAATCTCAACTTGATTTAGATTTGTTTTTCTGTATTTATTAGAAAATAAAAGACCTAAAATACCACTTCCACTTCCAATATCGAGAACTTCTCCACTTATATTTTTATATTTTTCTAAAGATTTACAAATAAAACTATGTAAAAAATGTGTATCACTATTGTAACAATAACCATTTTGAGGTTGATATAATACCAAAAAGCTTCCTTTTTTAAAATCTTTGGATTATATCTAAATTATTTATAGTTTTCTTTTAATAAAATAAGCTAAATTATAGTAATATTGTTCCCAAAATTATAAAATTTATAAATTTTTATTATATTTTAGTAAAGGAAAATTATGTCAAATGTTGAAGCTCCTTTAAATACACCTGTATGGGTAAATGAGAGTAGATGTAAAGCCTGTGATAGATGTGTATCTGTATGTCCAGCTGGAGTTCTTGGGATGAGACAAGATATTCACTCAACTTTAGGTTCTATGGCAACTGTTATTCATCCTGAAGCTTGTATTGGATGCAATGATTGTGAATTATCTTGCCCTGATTTTGCTATTTTTGTCGCTGATAAAAAAGAGTATAAGTTTTCAAAATTAAGTGATGAAGCAAAGCAAAGACAAGAGAGAATTATAAAAAATAATTATAAAATATTAGATGAAGATAAAAAGGTTTGATTATGTCAAGAGAATTAATATCAACAGGAAATGAATTAGCAGCATTAGCAGCTATTGATTCAAAATGTGAGTTTTTTGGTGGCTATCCAATAACACCATCTAGTGAAATTATGCACGTATTATCATCAAAACTACCTGCAATTGGTGGAGTTTGTATGCAAATGGAAGATGAGATTTCTGGTATTTGTGCAAGTCTTGGTGCAGCTATGAGTGGAAAAAGAGCTATGACAGCATCAAGTGGACCTGGAATTTCACTAAAATCTGAGAATTTAGGATTAGGTTATATTTCAGAAGTTCCTCTTGTAGTTGTAAACGTAATGAGAGGAGGACCTTCAACTGGACTTCCTACAAGAGTTGCTCAAGGTGATATTTTACAAGCAAAAAATCCAACTCATGGTGATGTAAAATCTATTACTTTAATGCCTGGAAATTTAACTGAGTGCTATACAGAAGTAGTACGTGCTTTTAATCTAGCAGATAGATTTATGCAACCTGTTTTTGTGCTTTTAGATGAAACTATTGGGCATATGGCTGGAAAAGTTGTACTTCCACCTTTAAGTGAAATAGAAAAAAATAGAGTTTTTAGAAAAAGATTTGATGGAGATAAAAAAGACTATCTTCCTTATGGTGCAAAAGATGATGAACCAGCTGTTTTAAATCCAATGTTTGAAGGTTATAGATACCATTTTACAGGACTTCATCATGGACCAACAGGTCATCCAACTGAAGATGCTGTTGTTTGTAGTGCTTTGATGAGTAGATTATTTAAAAAAGTTGAAAATCATACAGATGAACTTGAACTAAATGAAGAGTATATGATAGAGGATGCTGATATTTTAATTATTGCTTATGGTTCTGTTTCATTAGGAGCTAAAGAGGCTATTAATCGTCTTAGAAAAGAGGGAATAAAAGCTGGAATGTTTAGTCCAAAAACTATTTGGCCAAGTCCTGAAAAAAGATTAAATGAACTTGTAAACAGATTTGAAAAAGTATTAGTTGCAGAGCTTAATATGGGACAATACACTCAAGAGATACAAAGAGTTAGTGGAAGAAGAGATTTTGATACTCTTTTAAAAGCAAATGGAAGACCACTTTCTCCACTTGAAATAATAGAAAAAGTAAAAGGAATGTAATATGGCTTTTAACTACGATGAATATTTAAGAACAGATAAAATGCCAACACTTTGGTGTTGGGGATGTGGTGATGGAGTTATATTAAAAGCTTTAATAAGAGCAATTGATAAACTTGGTTGGAATATGGATGATGTTTGTGTAGTTTCAGGAATTGGTTGCTCTGGAAGATTTAGCTCATACATAAACTGTAATACTGTTCATACAACTCATGGAAGAACACTTCCTTATGCAACTGGAATAAAAATGGCGAATCCAAATAAGAAAGTTATAGTTGTAGGTGGAGATGGAGATGGTCTTGCAATTGGTGGAAATCATACAATTCATGCTGCTAGAAGAAATATTGATTTAACTTATATTTTAATAAATAACTTTATTTATGGACTTACGAACTCTCAAACAAGCCCTACAACTCCAAAAGGGATGTGGACAGCTACAATGGAAAGAGGAAATATTGATCCAACTTTTGACTCTTGCAAACTTGTAGAAGCAGCGGGTGCGAGTTTTGTTGCAAGAGAAACTATGATTGATCCAAAAAAACTTGAAAGAACTTTAGTTAAAGCTCTTGAGCATAAAGGGTTCTCATATTTAGAAGTATTCTCAAATTGTCATGTAAATTTAGGAAGAAAAAATAAAATGGCAAGTGCAACATCAAATTTAGAGTGGATTGACTCAATATCTTTAGCAAAAACAAAATTTGATATGCTAGAAGAGAGTGAAAAAATTGGTAAATATCCAACTGGAGTTTTAAAACAGGATGAAAATGCACTAGAATATTGTGAAGCTTATGAAAAAGTAAAAGAAGCACACAAAAATAAAACTATGGTAGAGCTTTAAGGAAATAATATGTCAAATAGAACTTTAATGAGATTTACAGGAGTTGGGGGACAAGGTGTTTTACTAGCAGGTGAAATTTTTGCAGCAGCAAAAATAAGTAATGGTGGATTTGGATTAAAAACAGCTACTTATACTTCACAGGTACGTGGTGGGCCAACTGTTGTTGATATTACACTTCAAGATGAAGAGATTATCTATCCATACGCAAATGATGGAGAGATTGATTTTATGCTTTCTGTTGCTCAAATATCTTTTGATCTATTCAAAAATGGTGTAAAAGATGGTGCAACAATAGTTATTGAGCCAAACTTGGTACACCCTAGTGAAGAAGATAAAAAAAGATGGAATATTATTGAAATTCCAATTATTACAATTGCAAAAGATGAAGTAGGAAATGTTATTACTCAATCTATTTTAGCATTAGCAATAGCAAACTATTTCACAGGAGAAACTATTCCTAAAGAGGTTTTAAGAAGTACAATGCTCTCAAAAATTCCTCCAAAACTTCATGAACTTAACAACAAAGCTTATGATTTAGGTTATAAGTATGCAAAAGAAGCTGATAATAGAAAATAAGAGTTTAAACTAAGAAGTTTTTACTTCTTAGTTGTTTTCTTTAGGAATTTTTAAAATATTATTGGATTTACTAAAAGCTATCAAATCTTCAGTAGATTTTATCTTACTAAAATCTATATTTTCTAAACATCTTTCAAAAATAATCTCTGTTGATAGTGCATCAAAATATGCTCTATGATGATTTTGTACATCTATATTTAAAAGTTCTTTTAAAGTACTAAGACCATATTTTTGAGATTGTATGCATCTTTTTGATAAATCTATTGTACAAATTTTCCTATTTAAAAGTTTCCCTAAATTATACTTTTCAAAACTATCAGAGATAAAATTATAATCAAATTTGATATCATGAGCTACAAATACATCATCACCTAAAAACTCTTTAAACTCTTTTAGAACTTTCTCTAGTCTTGGTGCAGTTTGAAGCATATCTAGACTTATATTTGTAACTTCTTGAATATAAATAGGAATCTCTTTTGCAAAAACCAAAGAGTCAAATTTATCTAAGATTTGTCCATTTTTATACTTAACTGCTCCCAATTCTATAATTTGATGACCATTCTTTGGACTTCCACCATTTGTTTCAATATCAACAAAACAAAAAGTTTGTTCACATATTGGAGTTTTTGTGGTTCTAAGATATACAAAATCATCTTTTATATCTAAAGGAAACCCATTTATTAAAAGTAGCTCAAATTCTAGTTCACTATTTTCATAAAACTTATCACTTATATTTTCTAAAAGATCTAAAAATTCAGAAAATTCTATTGGCTCTTTTTTTAATCTTCTTACAATATCTAAAAAAGTCTGCTTTTGAGGTTTTAAAATATACTTTTTTTTAGGAGATTTCATTTGCAGCTTTCACAAAATCAAACATCTTTTGTTTATCTTTAACCCCTTTTTGCTTCTCAACTGCACTACTTACATCAACTCCAAAAAAATTAAAATTCTTTAACTCTTTTAAATTTTCAGAGCTTAATCCTCCAGCAAGTATAAATTTAGAACAGTTTATATCTTTAAACCAATCCAGTGCTAATCTTTTACCAGCTCCACCAAATTCATCTACAAATGCATCAACTAAATAGTAATCATCTTTTAAACTGTTTAAGTCCTCTTTACTTTTTACTCTTAAAACTTTTAAATATTTAACTTCTAGTTTAAAAAAATCTACTATATTCTCATCATCAATAATTTGAGCTAGTTGCATTTTCGACTCTTTACAGGTTTTGTTTATAAAATCTGTTGTTTCGTTCACAAAAAGTCCAACAGTTTGTACAAAAGGTGGTAAATTTTCAACTATTTTTAAAGCAACAAGAGGTTCAATATATCTAGGAGATGGTTTATAAAACACAAATCCCAAGGCAGAAGCACCTGCATTTATGGCATTTAATGCATCTTCTAAATTTGTTATACCACAGATTTTTACTCTCATATTTTGAACTTCTTAATTTATACTTTTAAACTATCTATAGCTTTTTTATAATCACCGCTTCCAAAAACAAAGCTTCCTGCAACAACAACATCAACTCCAGCATCTTTTAACTCTTTTATATTTTTATCACTAACTCCACCATCAACTTCAATTAGACAGTTTGGATTTCTTTTTTTAATTAACTCTTTTAATTTTTTTGCTTTTTCAATCACACTTGGAATAAACTTTTGCCCACCAAATCCTGGATTTACAGACATTAGTAAAACCATATCTAAATCTTCGAGTAAATACTCAATATCTTCCACTTTAGTGTGAGGATTAAGTGTAATTGCAGGACTTATTCCCAAACTTCTTATTTTTTGAATAAGTCTATGTGGGTGTTTTTCACTCTCAATATGAAATGATAGATATTTTGGTTTTAATGGAGCAAATAGATCTACAAAGAAGTTGTTATTCTCAACCATTAAATGAATATCAAGTGGTTTAGAACTAGCTTTACTAACAGGTTCTACAACAACTGGTCCAATAGTCAAATTTGGTACAAAATGCCCATCCATAACATCTACATGAACTAAATCACAACCAGCTTCACAAATAGCCTTAATCTCTTGTTCCAAATTGCCAAAATCAGCTGATAGTATAGATGGAGCAACTAACATATTATTTACCTTTTTTATAAAAATTAGCCAAGATTATATCAATTTATCGCTTTTAGATAGTATAAATAAATTTTAGAGTAAAATTTGACCCATTATAAGGAATAATTTGGAAAAGAAACTATTTATACTATTTATATTTACTCTATCACTATGTTTTTCAGAAGATTTAAACTCTATTTATAAAAAAGCAAAAGAGCTAGAAGATAGTGGAGATTATAAATCTGCAATGCTTTTATATAAAAAAATAGCAAATGAGAGTTTAAAAAATCCTTCTTTAGATAAGAGTGAAGATTTAGTAATCAAAGAGATTAAAAAAGAGCCAAAAAAAGAGTTTTTTGAACATAATATAGATAAATCTAAAGATAAAGATACAAATGATAATTTAGAGCAACTAGTTACAAAAGATTTTGGTATATATCCTTATAAAAAGAACTATTTTTTACCAGCAACATATACTTTTAACAATATTTCAAATAGAGATAATTTTGAAACTTCTTTCCAAATTAGTTTAGAAAAACCAATTTCTAATGATTTTTTTGGTTTAAACGAGACAATAAGTATTGCATATACTCAAAAATCATTTTGGCAAACTGCTTCTAGTTCTGCTCCATTTCGTGAAACAAACTATGAACCAGAAATTTTTATGCAAATTCCTAATGATGATAAATACTTAAAGCTTTATAAAACATCATTTTTACACACTTCAAATGGAAAAGGTGGCGATGATTCAAGATCTTTAAATAGATTATATTTACAAACATTTTTTCAATTTGATAATCTTTTTGTGTCTCCAAAAATTTGGTATAAAATTCCCCAAAATAGTAAAGATGATGATATGAAAGATTTTTATAAATATTATGGATATGGAGATATTTCATTTTTGTATGCTTATGGTAAACAAACTTTTGAACTACTCTTAAGAGATAATTTGAGATTAAATAGTTCAAACAAGGGGGCAGCTCTTTTTAACTACACTTTTCCTCTTCCAGATTTTATATCTTCAAAAAATAGTTATGGTATTTTTCAAGTTTTCCATGGATATGGTCAAAGTTTGATAGATTATGATAGAGAAGTTACAAATATTGGTATTGGACTTACTTTTTCTAGATAAAACTTATTTTATACTTTCTTATGGCGAGAGAGTAGAGGAATCGAACCTCTCACGGCGTTTACACAAAAACCGTCAATCAGGGTTGAAGCCTGTGGTGCTCACCAGATACACAAACTCTCCATAAGATTAAAATAGTATAATAATACTCTTTAAAATAGTATAAAAGGTCTATAATGTTACTAAAATCCATTCCAAAGGTTGATAAGTTTATCACAAACAAAGCTTTTGAAGGATTATCAAAAACTTTAATAACAAAAATCACAAAAGAAGTTTTAGAAAATCTGAGAGTTGAAATATTAAATAAAAAGATAGATAGTTTTGATGAACAAACTCTTATTTCAAATGTTTTAAGAAAGTACGAAAATCTTACACAATCTTCACTAAAACCAGTTATAAACGCAACTGGAATTATTGTGCATACAAACTTAGGAAGAAGTTTGCTTGATGAGAGCCTATTTAAAAATGCAATAACAATAGCAACATCTTATAATAATCTTGAATATAGTTTAGAAGAGGGAAAAAGAGGAGAGAGATACGAACACATCACAAAATCTCTACAAGCACTCACTTCTTGTGAAGATGCTTTAGTTGTAAACAACAATGCAAGTGCTGTTTTTCTAATCCTTAATACATTTTGCAAAAATAAAGAGGCAGTTCTTAGCCGTGGAGAGCTTGTTGAAATTGGTGGAAGTTTTAGAGTTCCTGAAGTTATGACTCAAAGTGGAGCTATATTAAAAGAGATTGGAACTACAAATAAAACTCACCTAAGAGATTATGAAAATGCTATAAATGAAAATACAGCTATGCTTATGAAAGTTCATAAATCAAACTATAGTATTGAAGGGTTTTTTAGTGAAGTTAGCTTTGAAGATATATCAAAAATAGCACAAAAAAATGGCTTAATAGACTATTTTGATATGGGAAGTGGACATATTTTTGATTTACCTTTTAATTTAAGCAAAGATGAGCCTTCTATTCTTGAACTTATGAAATCAAATCCAAGTTTGCTTAGTTTCTCAGGAGATAAACTTCTAGGAAGTGTTCAAGCTGGAATTATAGTTGGGAAAAAAGAGTTAATAGCAAAATTGAAAAAAAATCAACTCTTAAGAATGTTAAGAGTTGATAAAATTACTTTAGCACTTTTAGAAGAGAGTTTGAATATCTATTTAAAAAATGAGTTAGATAAAATTCCAACTCTAAAAATGCTAAATACAAAGCTTGAAGTTTTAGAACAAAGAGCAAATATTTTAAAAAATAGTATAGATAACTTTATAAAATGTGAAGTAATAAAAAGCTCTACAATGGTTGGTGGTGGTACAACTCCAAATAAAAAAATCCCTACATTTGCTTTAAGCCTTGAGTATAAAAACCTAAAAGCAAATGAGATAGAAAAAATTTTAAGAAAAAATCTAATCATAAGTAGAATTGAAAATGACAAAGTACTGCTTGATTTTAGAACAATATTAGAAAAAGATATAAGTAAAATTGAAGAGATACTAAAAAAAGAGTTTAAAAATGTCTAATATTATAATAGGAACTGCTGGTCATATTGACCATGGAAAAACTGCACTAATTCGTGCTTTAAATGGTTTTGAAGGTGATAGCACAAACGAAGAGAAACAAAGAGGAATAACAATAGATTTAAGCTTCTCAAATCTTACAAGAGCTGAGAGAAATATTGCATTTATTGATGTTCCAGGTCATGAAAAACTTATTAAAAATATGATTGCTGGAGCTTTTGGATTTGACTATGTAATGTTAGTTGTTAGTGCCAAAGAGGGACTTATGCCACAAACTATTGAGCATATTGAGATTTTATCACTTTTGGGAATAAAAAATCTTATTTTAGTAATTACAAAAAAAGATTTAGTAGATGAAAAAATGCTAAAAGAGCAAGAAGCAAAAATTGTAGAGTTTTTAAATGAGTTTGAATTTAATATCAAATTTATAAAAGCTGTATCTATTTATGATGAAAAATCTATTGAAGATTTAAAAAACACTCTATTTACAATATCAAATAGCACAAAAAATGAAGAGAACTTTTTTAGATTTTATGTTGATAGAGTTTTTAGTGTAAAAGGTAGTGGAACAGTTGTAACAGGAACTGTTTTAGGTAAAAAAATTGAGCTTGAAGAGAAGGTTTTTATTCCTCATTTGCAAAAAGAGACAAAAATAAAAAATATTCAAGTACACAATCAAAACGCAATAGAAGCAAATATTTCTTCTAGAGCTGCACTAAATCTATCTTCAGTTGATATAAACTCACTTCAAAGAGGAGATATTATTACAAAAAAGGGGTTTTTAAGAGGTTTTGATACAATTGATATCTCTTTTAAGTGTTTAAAAAACAAAAAACTAAACCATAATCAAACATATACTTTGTTTATTGGAGCTAAAAAAATAGATGCAAAAGTTCTACTTTTTGACTCTTTAACATCACTTGAAGATGGTTTTGCAACACTAAAAATGGATGAAAAGATATTTACTGTTTTTGGAGAAAAAGTTATTTTAAGAAGTGCAAATGATACTATTTGTGGTGGGGTTATTTTAAATCCAATATATGATCCAATGAATAAAAATCAAAAAAGAGATCTTTTGAAAAATCTTTACAAAAAAGATTTTAAAAATGCTTTTAAAATACTTTTAGAAGCTCATAAAAGAGGTTTAGGAGTAGTATCTTCAACTCAAAGATTTGCTCTAAGTCATGATGAGTCTTTAGAGTTTGCAAACTCTTTAGAAGATGTTTTTGTAGATAAAAAAGAGCTAGTTATCTATCCAATTAAAACAAAAGATGAGATAGTTGAATTTATAAAAAATATCTATATAAAAAACTCTTACGCCCTACTTTCAAGCTCATCAATAAATTTAAGAGTTCCTTGGGCTAGTATTGAGTTTATAAATAGTGCTTTAGATGATTTGGTACAAAATGGCTTTTTAGTAAAAGAGGGGCAACTTTATAAAAATGCAAATATAAAAGAGGATATTACAAAAGAGCTTGAAAATATATTTTTAGAACGATTAAAAAGTGAAGATATAACGCCAACAGCACCTTATAATATCTATGATGATTTAGATATTGATAGAAAACTTGGAGATGATATTTTAAAATCACTTACAGCAAAAAAAGATGTAATAAGGCTTCAACACAATCTTTTTATTCATAGCCAAAGTTTAAATAAGATTATAAAATCTATGAGAGAGATTATAAAAGAAGATGGTTTTATAGAGATTTTTAACTTTAAACAGAGATTTGATTTAAGTAGAAAATATCTTGTTTGTTATTTGGACTATTTAGATAATTTTAGTGATATTAAAAAAGTTGAAAATAGAAGAGTTTTTTCTTAAAGACAAAATAGACTACTCTTTTTCCATAAGATTTGTTTTTTTACACCTAGGACAAGGATTTCCAGGATTTGAGTAGCAAGAGTAGCAAAACATTGTAGTACAAGTTTCACATGTAAGCTTACAATGTTTGCAAACATAAGTTTTTTCTCTTTTTCTTTTCTCTTTTTTTCTAAATAACCAATTAAACATAGCTATCCTTTTTAAATAAAAAGGATTATATTTAACCTTTTTTACTTATAAGATGATATATATCAAAGCTTATAATATTTCATGTAAACTATTTGCTTTTTTCATCCAATTTTCTAAATCTTCATATCTCTCTTCTTCAATCATTTTTTTAGCTTCATTCATTTGATCTTCAAAAGATTTAATACTTTCTAGCATATTTTCTCTATTTTGCTTAAAAATATCTCCCCACATTCTTGGGCTTGATTTTGCAATTCTACTCATATCTTTAAATCCTCCAGCAGCAAGTGCAATAATCTCTTTTGGATTTTGATGACTCATAACAGTATTTGCTAAGGAAAATGATATTAAATGAGGTAAATGTGATATATAACAAGCATTTACATCGTGTTCATGACTATTCATAACCACAATTCTCATGCCTATTTCTTGAAAAATCTTAAAAGCTTTATTAACATGCATATTTGCATTATCTTCCAAATCACATAAAACTACAGTTTTCCCCTCATATAGATTATCAATTGCAGCTTTTGGTCCATTTTTCTCTGTTCCTGTCATTGGATGTGCTGCTATAAAATTTTTTCTTATTTTAGGAGGAATATTTTTTACAATATACTCTTTAGTTGAACCCATATCTATAATAGTTGTTTTCTCATTTATATCCAAAAAATTAGGAAACATAGAAATAATAGCATCAACAGGAATAGATAAAATAATAACGTCTGAAACTTTTTTTAAAGTTTCCAAATCAACAAGCTCATCAACAAGTCCTAACTCTTCTATCTCTTTTTTGTTTTTTTCACTATTTGTAAATCCATAAACCTTTTTTGAAATACCATATCTTTTAACAGCCTTTGCCAAAGAACCACCCATAAGTCCTAAACCAATAATTCCAATGTTCAAATTTAACCTTTTTTTAGTAATTTTGCCAAAATTATAGCTTACTTTAGATTTATATAAACTATATTTCGGTATATTATTGCTTTATTTTGACAACAAGGACATTTGTGAAAAATCGAATAACTTTTTTATCTTTAGCTTGTGCTACTGTTTTGAGTGCAAGTAGCATCAAATCTATTGAATACTTAAATGTAAGTAAAGTATCGCCACAAGTTTTAGAAGAGACTTTGGGAATGAGAGCTGGTGATAGCTTAGATAGTAACAAGCTAAATGAAGCATTAATTAAATTTTATAGCTATGGTTACTTTGATGATATAGTAATAGATAATGATAATGGAAATATCAAAATTATCTTTAAAGAGAAACCTTCAATTGCAAATGTTGATATAAAAGGTTATAAAACTAGAAGTGAAGATACAGATGCTATTAAAAAAGTATTAAAGCTAAACAAAGGTTCTATGTATAGTGAAAAAAGAGTTAAAGAAGCAAAAGAACAACTTTTAGGAATGTTATCTAGTGAAGGGTTTATAAACTCTGTTGTTGAAGTTGAAACAGAGAAATTAAATGATTCTTCTATAAAACTTACTTTTAATGTAAATAAAGGTGATGAGATTATCATAAGAGAAGCAAAATATCACGGTGCTAGTGAACTAGATGGAAGTGACTTTAAAAAAGTTACTGCAAATAAAGAGAAAGAGTTTGCTTCTTGGTGGTTTGGTCAAAGTGATGGTGAAATGAAAATTGATCAACTAAAATATGATGCAAGAAGAATAAATGACCTATATTTTGAAAAAGGTTACTTAGATGCAGATGTAAAAGAGCCATTTTTAGATATAGATTTTGCTTCAAATCAAGCAAAACTTGACTTCTTTGTTAAAGAGGGTGAAAAATATACTACAAATGATATAAAAATCTTTTTGGACTCTTCAATTGTAGATCCTGAAGAGATTTATTCAGATTTAAAACTAAAAGTTGATAGAACATTTAATATTAAAAAATTAAGAGATGATCAAGAGTATATTAGAACTTTAGTTGCAGATAAAGGTTATGCCTATGCAGAAGTTAAATTTGATTTAAAGAAAAATGAAGCTGAGCATAGAGTTGATGTTATTTTTAGTGTTGTTCCAGGGCAACAAGTATATATAAATGATGTAAAAATATCTGGAAATGCAAGAACTCTTGATAGAGTTGTAAGAAGAGATGTATATTTAGCACCTGGTGATATGTATAATCTTACAGATTTAAAAGATGCAAAAAGTAAGTTAAAAAGATCTAGCTTCTTTGAAGATGTTCAAATTGAAGAGAAAAGAATAAGTGAAGATAAAATGGATTTATCTGTAAAAGTAACAGAAGCACCAACTGGAAGTATTATGCTAGGTGGGGGATATGGTTCTTATGATAAATTAATGATAAACGGATCTGTAAGTGATACAAATATTTTTGGAAGTGGTCTTACTCTCTCTTTAAGTGGTGATTTATCAAAAAGATCAAATAGATACGAAGTAGCTCTTAAAAATCCTGCTATAAACGATAGCGACTATAATGGTGAAGTTGAAGCTCACTCAACAAAAATTGAGTATAGAAGAAGTCAATATGATTCAGATGTAAAAACAAAAGGTTTCTCTGTTGCAGCTGGAAAAGAGGTAGTAAGAAATACATATGTTGGTGCTAGATATGGACTTGATTTTGTAAAAGAGACTTATGATTATAATCAAAGCTTCTTAAATACTTACAATGCACAATCTCAAGCATTTAAAGATCAAAATAAATTATTTCAAGATCAAGACTATACAAATAGCTCTATTACACCTTACATAAACTATGATAGTACAAATGATTTCTATTTTCCAACAGCTGGTATAAAAGCTGGGGCTTCTGTTGAATATGCAGGAGTTGGTGGAGATTCAAAATATATTAAACCAGGGGTAAATTTTAGATATTTCTACTCTTTAGAAGATTTAACAGAGCTTGACTGGATTTTAAGATTTAAAACTCAAGCAAAAATGTTAATAGATGAAGGTCAAATAAATCAAGGAGACTCTTTATATCTTGGAGGTCCAAAAACTTTAAGAGGATATAAATCTTATGCTTTCCCAAATAATGAATCTGGATATTATCAAGACCCTTATGAAAAAATGTGGTCAAATCAAGCAGAAATTAGTTTCCCTCTAGTTCCATCTGCAAAAATGAGATGGGGACTATTTTATGATTATGGTATGATAGGTCAAAATAGCTTTAGTGAGATAAAAAGATCAGGAACAGGAGCTTTACTAGAGTGGATTTCTCCAATGGGTCCTTTACAATTAATATTTGCTAAACCAATTGGTGATAAACCAGGTGACGATACATCAAGCTTTGAGTTCTCTTTTGGAACAAGTTTCTAATGACAAAAAAAGTATCGCTTGATTTAAAAAAAAGATTAAGTAAAGAAGATGCACTTGATTTAATAAAAAATGCATCTTTGTTAGATTTAGCGAAGATGGCAAGTGCAAAAAAAGATGAGCTTCATAAAGAAAAACTAACTACTTTTATAGTAGATAGAAATATAAACTATACAAATGTATGTTGGGTTGATTGTAAGTTTTGTGCTTTTTTTAGACACAAAAAAGATAATGATAGTTATGTTTTAAAATTTGATGAAATTGATGAAAAAATAGAAGAACTTTTAGCAATTGGTGGAACTCAAATACTTTTTCAAGGTGGAGTTCATCCAAATTTGAAAATTGATTATTATGAAGAGTTAGTAAACCACATTCATACAAAATATCCACAAATTACAATTCACGGTTTTTCATCTATTGAAATTGATTTTATAGCAAAAGTTTCAAAAATCTCAATACTAGAAGTTTTAAAAAGACTTCAAGCAAAAGGTTTAAGCTCAATTCCAGGAGCTGGAGCTGAGATTTTAAGCGATAGAGTAAGAGATATAATTGCTCCAAAAAAAATGGATACACAAGAGTGGTTAGAAGTTCATAGACTAGCACACTCTATTGGAATGAAAACAACTGCAACAATGATGTTTGGAACTGTTGAAACAGATGAAGAGATTATTGAACATTGGGATTTGATTAGAAAATTACAAGATGAGACTGGTGGATTTAGAGCATTTATTATGTGGAGTTTTCAAGGTGAAAATACAAAATTAATGGAAGAACATCCTCTTATAAAACCACAATCTTCAAATAGATATTTAAGACTCTTAGCAGTTTCAAGATTATATTTAGATAATTTTGCAAATCTTCAAAGCTCTTGGGTTACTCAAGGCTCATATATTGGGCAAATGGCTCTTAAGTTTGGAGCAAATGATTTAGGTAGCACTATGATGGAAGAGAATGTTGTAAAAGCAGCTGGTGCAGCAAATAGAATGAATCAAGATGAAATGATAAGATTAATAAAAGATATAGGCGAAATTCCTGCAAAAAGAGATACTGCTTATAATATATTAGAGAGATTCTAACAAAATGAAAACAAGATATATTTTATATATTTTTTTACTATTACAAGGAAGTTTAATGAGTGCAACAATAAAACATATAAATATAAGCAATGTTGATATTCCAGTGATTTTTGAAGAACAAAAATCGCTTCCAATTTTAAATTTACAACTAATTTTTAAAAATTCTGGATATATAAAAGATAATCAAAATTTAGGACTTGCTAGCTTATCAGCTAGAGTTTTAAATGAAGGAACAAAAAAATTAGGAAGTGTTAAATTTTCAGAAATTTTAGATGACAATGCTATTACTATTCATAGTGCTGTTGGTTTTGAAACTCTTACAATAGAACTTTCAAGCTTAAAAGAGAAATCAAATCTTGCAATTAAATCATTAAATGAACTTTTACAATCTCCAAATTTATCAGAAAATTCATTAGAAAAAGTAAAAACTTTGGCTATTGGTAGTTTAAAAAGAAAAGAGAACGACTTTGATGATGTAGCAAGTAAGGGTTTAAATGCTCTTCTTTATAGTGGAACTGCTTTGGCAAATCCTGCTAGTGGAACAATAGAGTCTATTTCAAAAATTGAACTAAAAAATATAGAACAATTTTTAAAAAACTCTTTAACTTTAAATAATTTAACTATTGTTGCAGGTGGAGATATTAGTTTCATTGAGCTAGAAAATGCATTAAAACCTCTTTTAAAAGAGCTAAAAGTTGGAGAAAAAGAAGATATTCAAAAAATAGAGTTTGTATCTAAAAAAGAGGAAAAAGAAGTTTTAAAACAGACAGAACAAGCATATATCTATTTTGGTTCAAATTTTAATGCAAAAGCTAAAGATGAAGAGAATTACAAGGCAAAAGTTGCTTCATTTATTTTAGGTGGTTCTGGATTTGGATCAAGATTAATGGAAGAGATAAGAGTAAAAAGAGGTTTAGCATATAGTGCTTATGCAAATATTGGAATTAATAGGCTTTACTCAAGTTTTAGTGGATATTTACAAACAAAAAATGAGAGTGCTTCTCAAGCTATTAATATTGTAAAAAGTTTAGTTGATGATTTTGTAAAAAGTGGAGTAACTCAAGAAGAGCTTGATGCTGCAAAAAATTTCTTATTAGGAAGTGAACCACTAAGAACTGAAACTTTAGCACAAAGATTAAATAGAGCATTTATGCTAGATTTTAAAGGTTTAAGTCTTGATTATCCAAAACTTGAACTAGAAAAAATACAAAATTTAAGTTTAGAAGATTTAAACAACTATATAAAAACTCATACTGAGTTAAATAATTTAACATTTTTTATTGTAAGGAAATAGTTTATGCTAAGATTTGCACCAAGCCCAACGGGAGATATGCATATAGGAAATTTGCGAGTTGCAATTTTTAACTATATTGTATCAAAACAGTTAAATGAAGGGCTTATTATAAGAATTGAAGATACTGATAAAGAGAGAAATATTGAAGGAAAAGATAAAGAGATTTTAGAAATTTTAAATCTATTTTCAATAGAGTATAAATCTGTTTTTTATCAAAGTGAAAATCTAAAGTATCATCAAAAAATGGCTCTTCAACTTATGACTCAAAAGAAGGCTTTTGCTTGTTTTTGTAGTGATAGCAAACTTGAAGAGTTAAAAGAAGAGTCTATAAAAAAAGGTATCGCTTTTAGATATGATGGATTTTGTGAAACTCTAAGTGATGAAACTGTTTTAAATACAAATGCACCTTTTACAGTAAGGCTTAAAAAACCAGATCATAATATAAAATTTACTGACCTTTTAAAAGGCGATTTTGAGTATGCTCCTTTTGATGTTGATAGTTTTATTATTTTAAGACAAGATAAAACTCCTACATATAACTATGCTTGTAGTGTTGATGATATGCTAATGGATATATCTATGGTAATCAGAGGAGAAGATCATGTTTCAAATACTCCAAAACAGATACATATTAGAGAGAGTTTAGGTTATACAAAAGAGATAAAATATGTTCATTTACCAATCATTTTAAATGCAAGTACAGGTAAAAAAATGAGTAAAAGAGATGATGCAAGTAGTGTAAAGTGGCTAATTGATGAAGGATTCCTACCAAGTGCAATTGCAAACTACCTTGTACTTATGGGAAATAAAACTCCAACAGAGATTTTTACTCTAGAAGAAGCAATTTCATGGTTTAAAATAGAAAATGTCTCAAAAAGTGGAGCAAAGTTTGATATTGATAAATTAAGATTTATAAATAGAAAACATATAGAACTATTAGACGATATGAGACTATCAAAAATTTTAGGTTTTGCAGATAATGATATTGGAAAATTAGCAAAACTATATTTAGAAGAAGCAAGTACAATAAAAGAGATAAAATCAAAACTAAATAATATTTTTTCTCAAAAATCTACTCTTGAAGGTTTTGAACAAGAGAGTCAAGCTATCAAAGAAGCGTTAAAAAATGCACCATATTTTGAGAATTATGATGATTTAAAAGATTATGTTGTTCAAAAAACAGAACTTAAAGGTAAGAATCTATTTAAACCATTAAGATATATTCTAACAGGTGTTGAAAATGGACCAAATTTAACAGATATTTATCCATTTATTAAAAACTATATTGGGGAGATTACAAAATGATAGATGCACTTATTAGCTCATTTTTAACTATTTTTTTTAGTGTTATTTTTCTTTACAAGTGGATTGTTATTATTTCAGCACTTTTAACTTGGGTTAGACCAGATCCATACAATCCAATAGTTCAAATGCTTTATAGATTAACAGAGCCTGTTTATGCAAAAATGAGACAATATATTCCAACAACTTTTGGAGGAATGGATTTGGCTCCACTTATTTTGATTTTTGCTCTTATATTTTTAGAGACATTTTTACAAAAAGTTCTTCTATAGATTTATGTTAAAAATATTTAAAGTATCTCTTTTATTTTCCCTTAGTCTAAATCTTTTTGCAAATAGTATAAATACTGATTTTATGCAAAAAGATTTCAAAATAACTTATGAATGGCTTGCAGAAAAACCAAAATCAAGTGCTAAAGATTTTTTTATATTACAATATCTTGAAAATGAAGATTTAAGTTATGAAAATGCAAAAAAAGCTTATGATATGAGAAATGGAAGAAATGCTCTTCTTGATAAAGCCTTTAAACAAAAATTCAATGAAAAAATATCTCCAGAAGATAGGTTTTGCTACAATGCTTCTATTTTAGAACTTAAAAATAGCGATTCAAGATGTATTGCTCTTGGTTTAGCTTCACTTAAAAAAGCATCTGACTTATCAAAAGAAGATCTTGCTTTTTTTATATCAAAGCTTGATACTTACCCTACTTTAAAAAATAATCTTATACTTATATCATCAAATGATATTTATAAAAAACTTATAAATGGCTCTACTGATAAATTTTTAGAAATTTTTTTTGAAGTTAGTGATGCATATAGATATAAATATTTAAATCAATCTATAAATCCAACTTTTTTACATAAAATTGCTATGCATAAAGATTTTGAAAAATTTTTACGAACAGTTGTTTATGATAAAAAATTAAATAATATACAAAAATCTCTTGATAACCTAAAAACTGAAAGAATGTTAACAACAAATCTTCAATTTTTATTAGGTATAAATGCTGTAAATAATCGTAAATTAGAGAGTGCAAAGCAGTTTTTTGCCAACTCTTATGATATAGCACTTTTAAGAGGTGATAAAGATAGAGCAATCTTTTGGCTATATTTACTATCAAAAAACACTATTTATCTTGAAGAATTAGCAAAAAGTTTTGAGGCAAATATCTACTCTTTATATGCAAAAGAGCTTTTAAATATAACTCCAGATAATCTAGTTTTCAAAATTGATATGAAAATAAAACCTAGTTCTTATGATATTTATGATGCTTTTAGCTGGTTAGAAGTTACAGAAGATAGCAAAAAAAATTTAGATGATGCAAAGATGGAAAAATATTCAAATCTTTTTACTCAAAAAAGTATGGAACCACATTTAGCTTTTATTCTTGAAAGATATAATAGATTTAAAAATCAATATTTTATAACTCCTTATGAGGATTTATTAAACAATTATGGAATATATAAAAAAGTTTTAATCTACTCTATTGCAAAACAAGAAAGTAGATTTATTCCATCTTCAATCTCATTTTCAAGTGCCATGGGAATAATGCAAATTATGCCATTTTTATCAAAAGATATAGCAAGTAAGTTAGGTGATGATTACAATATTTATGATCAATTTTTACCTGAAAAAAATATACAATATGCAAGTTTTCATCTTGACTCATTAATTAAACAATTCGATAGTAATCCTCTTTTTATCGCCTATGCTTACAATGGTGGAGCTGGATATGCTAGAAGTCAATTGCAAAAAGGTTTGTTTAAAGATAAATCAGAGTTTGAACCATTTTTAAGTATGGAGATGATTTCATATAATGAAACAAGAGAGTATGGAAAAAAAGTTTTAGCTAATTTTTATATATACAACAACTATTTAAATAGTGAGAATAAAATCTCACTATCTTCTATTTTTCAAAATTTAGTGTGGCATCACTAGATTTTGGTTTTAAAGTTATATTTAAATTCTGTACTAACTCTTGATTACTAAATTTTACTAAATAGTAGCTACCCCAAAAGTTTCTAAGCATCATATCTTCATACTTTTTATCATCTCTATCTAATTTTTCAATAGATATTGGAGTTTTTCCATTTAAAAGAAGTTCATATCCATTTTTAGTAAAATCTATCTGTTCTTCTAAATTTGGGAAATAGATATAAATCAAAAAATTCTCTTCTTTTGGGCTTATTTTTGGATCAAATTTATTTAAATATGTTGCCATAAATGTAACTTCTATTGCATCATTTTTTATAATATCAGCTTTTTTTGTATTTCTAACTGCATTTGTTTCAATATCACCTTTATCAAAATATCTAAATGCACTATTTTTTGGTGTACAAGCTACAAATAAAATTGAAATTGCAACTAAGAATAAACCTTTTTTCATTAAAACTCCTCATATATAAGGTAGCGATTATACAAAAACTACACTTTAAAATATATTTTTATATAAATAGAGTTTAACAATTCTTTGGATAAAATCCTAACCATGAATAAAAAAAGATTAGTAGTGGCATTTTCAGGGCCATCAAATAGTGGTAAAACAACAGCTATTGTTAAAGTTGCAAGTATTTTGCAGGATAGTGATTTTAAAGTGTGCATAATAAAGCACGACCCAAAAGATAAAGCTATGTTTGATAGAGAGGGAAAAGACTCTTTTAAGTTCTCACAAACAGGAGCAGATGTTGCAGTTGTAAGCCCTAATAAAACAACTATATTTAAAAAAGATAGTTCAACTATTGATGAATTAATATCTATTTTTAATGATTTTGATTATCTGCTAGTTGAAGGACTTAAAACTTTAGAACTTCCTAGAATCTCTATTTTTAGAAATAAGCTAGATGATAGCTATTTTGAGGTTTCAAATGCTTTGGCTATTGATGATAGTATAAATAAAAAAGATATTCCAAAAAGTCTTGATATTTTAGATTTAAATGACCCACTTGAAATTATAAAGTGGATAGATAAAAACGCAAAAAGGGTATAGATGCAAGAGATAATAAAAGCAATAGAAGAAGCAAGTATAAAAATAAAACATCTAATAGAGACAGGCGATACTGGAAAATCTCAAAGCGAAAATAGTACAGGAGATACTCAACTTAAACTAGATATTCAAAGTGATGAGATAATTGAAGAGATTTTTTCAAAACTTTCAAGTGTAAAAGCAATAGTTAGTGAAGAGCAAGATAGTATAAAAAATATAAATGAAACTGGTGAATATTTAATAGCTTACGATCCACTAGATGGTTCATCTTTAGTTGATGTAAACTTAAGTGTTGGTTCAATTTATGGAATATATAAAAATGAATTCAATGCAAAAAATATAATAGCTTCTATTTATGTAGTTTTTGGTCCAAGAGTTGAGATGGTTGTAACTACAAGTGATGTGAAAATGTACAGACTTTTAAATGGAGAGTTTAAATTTATTCAAAATATTAAACTTAATGAAAAAGGTAAATTAAATGCTCCTGGTTCTACTCAAAACTGCTGGGCACCTTTTCATAAAAAACTAATTGATGATATTTTTAATGATGGATATAGACTAAGATACAGCGGTGGAATGGTTCCTGACTTACATCAAATTTTACTAAAAGGTGGTGGACTTTTCTCTTATCCAGGAACTACTGATAGACCAAAAGGGAAATTAAGACAACTTTTTGAAGTTTTCCCTTTTGCATTAGCTTTTGAAAAAGCTGGAGGAGCTGCTATAGATGGAGAAAAGAGAGTTTTAGAAGTTCCTACAACTCATATTCATGATACAACTCCTTGTTTTTTTGGATCAAATATCGAAATAAACAGAGTTTTGGAAGTTTATAGTAAAAATGTCTAATGAAAATAAAGATTTAGACCAATGGGAAGAGAGACTTGAAGATATTTTACAAGAACTAAACTCTTGCCAAAACTCAAAAAATCTAAACTCTTGTAAACCTTGTGGTCAATTTTTTGAGTGTATTTTAAGAAAAAAGTATGTAGTAGCCGTTTATGAGTCAATGAATAAAGGCTCAAGCGGTGGATTTGAATTTTAAGAAAAAAGGTAGAAAATGCAAAAAGAGTGTAAAAATGTTTATATAACAACTCCAATTTATTATGTAAATGATGTAGCACACATAGGTCATGCTTACACAACAATAATAGCTGATATGCTAGCAAGATACTCAAGATTAATTGGACATAATACATATTTATTAACAGGAACTGATGAACACGGACAAAAAATTGCTCAAAGTGCTGAAGCTAGAGGAAAAACTCCAAAAGAGTATGCAGATGAGATTTCTGGAAAATTTAGAGCGCTTTGGGATGATTTCGATATAACTTACGATAAATTTATCAGAACAACAGATGAAGAGCATAAAGTTGGTGTTCAACAAGCTTTTTTAAAGATGTATCAAAATCAAGATATTTACAAAGGTGAATATGAAGGTTTTTACTGTGTTCCTTGTGAGACATTTTTTCCAGAATCTCAACTTGCAGATGGAGAGTTTTGTCCAGAGTGTGGTAGATCTACTATAGTTGTAAAAGAGGAGAGCTACTTTTTCAAATTATCAAAATATGAAGATAAACTTTTAAAATGGTATGAAGAAAATCCTGATTGCATATTACCAAGAGCTAAAAAAAATGAGATTGTAAATTTTGTAAAAAATGGTTTAAAAGATCTTTCAATTTCTAGAACCTCTTTTGATTGGGGAGTTAAGCTTCCTGAATCTATGAATGAACCAAAACATGTTATGTATGTTTGGCTTGATGCACTTTTAAACTACACAACAGCTTTAGGATATGGAACTGATGAAAAAAATATGAATTTTTGGCCAGCAAATATTCATTTAGTTGGAAAAGATATTTTAAGATTCCATGCTATTTATTGGCCAGCATTTTTAATGAGCTTAAATTTACCTCTACCAAAACATATTGCTGCTCATGGGTGGTGGACTAGAGATGGTGAAAAAATGAGTAAATCAAAAGGAAATGTAGTAAATCCAAAAGAGGTAGCAGATGCTTATGGATTAGATGCATTTAGATATTTCCTTTTAAGAGAGGTTCCTTTTGGACAAGATGGAGATTTTTCACAAAAAGCACTACTAGATAGAATAAACTCTGATTTAGGAAATGATTTAGGAAATTTACTAAATAGAATTATGGGAATGAGTGGTAAATATTTTGACTTTAGCGTAAGTTCAAAAGATGTTCTTAAGTTCCATAAAAAAGAGCTTGATGAAGTAAATAGTATTGTATCGACACTAGAAAACTATATTTATAATATGCAAATAAATAGATACCTAGAAGAGATTTGGAAAATCTTAACTATTGGAAACAAAGCTATAAATGACTATGAACCATGGAATTTAATAAAAGATGGTAAAAACGATGAAGCTATGGCTTTAGTTGCTCTAATTACAAACATTATGGCAAAAGTTGCTCTACTTCTTGATAGTGTAATGCCACATAAAATAAAAGATATTGCAACTTGTTTAGGTATTGAAATATCAACTCAAAATTATAATAAATTAATATTAAATAATGAACTTTTAAGTGATGTAAAAATAACAAAAATAGATGCCCTATTTCCAAGAGTTGAAGATATTTTACTAGCACAACCAGATGTTTCAGATATTACAGTTTTACAAAAAGATGAAAGTAAATATGAATCAAAAGATGAGCCTGAAGCTCTTGATTTAGGAGATTTAAATCTTATAACTATTGATAAATTCTTTGAAACAACTATTAAAGTTGGAACTATCATAGAAGCTGTTGAAGTTCCAAAATCTTCAAAACTTCTAAAACTTCAAGTTGATTTAGGTGAAAATCGTCCAAGACAAGTTGTTGCGGGAATAAAAGAATTTTATAGTGCATCTGAACTTGTTGGAACTCAAGCTTGTGTTGTTGCAAACTTAAAACCTGCGAAACTAATGGGTCTTTTAAGTGAAGGTATGCTTTTAGCAGCAAAAGATGAAAATGGATTAAGCCTAATAAGACCTGAAAAACCTAAAAAAATTGGTACAAAAATAAGCTAGTGAAAATCTCTTCAATAGTTGATATAGTTGATGGAGAACTTCTAAACTCTCCATCTATCTCTTTTATAAACAATATAAGCAGTGATGCAAACAAAGTAAAAACTTCTGATATGTTTATTGCAAAAAATATTGAAGATTTAAAAATAGCTTTACAAAATGGAGCTTATGCAGTTATATTTGAAAAAGATTTTGAAGTAATTGATAATGAAATTGCTTTTATAAAAGTAAAAAATCTAGAATTAGCTTTATTAAAAATAGTAAGATATAAACTATCTACTCTAAAAATTAAATCCTATTTTTGTACTGATGAAACTTTTGATATGTTAAAGTTATATCAAAACAATCATACAAAACCTATTTTTCTAATCTCTAAAAATATAGAAAAAGCATTTAAATTTATTGATGATATTAAAGATGGTGATATTTTAATATCAAAAAATAAAAAACTTTTAGAGAGCATCTATCCAGATAGCAAAGAGTTTGAGAAAAAATTAGATGAAAATAGTATAAAAAATCTAATAAAACACTCTTTATTTGAACTTAGTTTTTCATACAAGGATATATACTTTTCAAAATTAAGATTATCTAAAATATATTTGAATAGTTTTTTGAATATTTATGATTTTTTTAAAGGAAATATTGATATTTCAAAACTAAAACTATATTCAAACTTTAAAGCAATATTTATTGATAAAGATTTTCAACCAATAGAGAGTGGGAAAAGTGATAGTTTTATAATTTGCCAAACAAATAAAAATTTAATTCCTATAGAAATTGCCTATCTAAAAAATGAATTTAAATATGCAAAAACTATATTTGTTTCAAACTATAAAATATCTTTTTTAGATGAAAAAGAACAAATAATTATAAATAATATAGAAGATTTAAAAAATATTTTAAAAAATTTGAAATTTAACTGTGTTTATTTAATAGGTTTTACAAACCAAGAGAGTTTTGAATTTCTACAAAACTCTCAAAAATTACAAGCTCTATTTTAATATATTTTTCCAAATGAACTAATAACTTTTCCTAAAATATTTAGTTCATCTTTTTTTAAAATTTGAACAGGATAATCTTTATTGTCAGAAATAATATCTAAAAGTCCATCTACTCTTTTTTGGACTCTTTTTACAAAAAGACCATGATTTGTTGTAAAGGCATAGATTCCATCTCTACTTATATCATTTTTAGTTTTATCAACAAAAATTATATTATTTGAGTTTAGTGTAGGTTCCATTGAATCACCAACAACATTGATAGCATCTATATTTTTAAGATTTTCTTTTCCACCTAACATAGTTAAAAAACAATCAGGAAGCTCCAAACTTTCACAATAATCTTCACTATCATAAGCTCCACCTCCAGCACTTACATTTACAGTTGGATAATATTTTATCCAGTATCTATCAGTGCTATCTATTAAAGAGTTTGGATTTTGATTATACAAAAGCCAATTTATTGAAATTTTTCTCTTTGCACAAAAATTTAAAATATTTGTATATGGAATTTTTCCTCTATTTTTCATTGTTGCAAAATTTGCTTGAGTTAAATCCAAAGCCTCAGCTAACTCTTTATCAAAAACTTTTTTTGTTTTACTATCAGTTTTTAAAATATTTTTTAACTTATTAAGAATATCTTCAACTATAAACATTTTAATCCTTTTTTTGAATTATTTTTGAAATTATATTACATTTTGAAATATTTTTCAACTATTTTTTTGCTTTTTTTTATATTTTTTTATAAAAAATAAGAAATATTCAATTTGTTATGAAATTTACTCATCTTTCAGAAAGTTTTATATTTTTTTGGATAAAATTTCGCATTAAAAATTAGAATAGGAATTTGAATTATGTCTAATATTAAAGACTCATTAGGTTTAGAAAACATTGGTACGATATTTAGAAATTCGGATGTCGATTTTTTAATCGATTTTGCGGTAAAAAATGAGAAGGCAAAAATATCTTCTACTGGTGCTTTAATGATTGATACAGGTATTTTTACAGGTAGAAGTCCAAAAGATAAGTTCTTTGTAAATCAAGACCCATCAAATAAATATATTGCTTGGGGAGATATAAATAGAAAAGTTTCAAAAGAGGTTTATGTTGATCTACTTGCAAACTCAAAAAAACAACTAAGCAATAAAGATATTTTTGTAACAGATGTTTTCTGTGGTTCTTCATTAGATTCAAGAAGAGCAGTAAGATTTATTACTGAAGTTGCTTGGCAAGCTCATTTTATTCAAAATATGTTTATCCTTCCTACAAAAGAGGAGCTTGAAAACTTTAAACCTGATTTTACAATTTACAATGCATGTAAAACTGTTGATATGGCTTATGTAAGTCATGGGTTACACTCAGAAGTTTATGTTATATTTAATGTGGAAGAGAATCAAGCTATTATTGGTGGAACTTGGTATGCTGGAGAGATGAAAAAAGGTGTGTTCTCTATGATGAACTACTGGCTTCCACTAGAAGGAAAACTTCCAATGCACTGTTCTGCAAATATTGGAAAAGATGGTGACACTGCACTATTCTTTGGACTTTCTGGAACAGGAAAAACTACGCTTTCAACAGATCCAAATAGAGCATTAATTGGTGATGATGAGCATGGTTGGGATGATAACGGAGTATTTAACTTTGAGGGTGGTTGTTATGCAAAAGTAATTAACCTTGACCCAGAAAGCGAACCTGAAATCTTTGGTGCTATTAAAAAAGGTGCTATTTTAGAAAATGTTGTTGCAGATGAAAATGGAGTTGTAGATTACTCTGATAAATCAAAAACAGAAAATACAAGAGTTTCTTACCCAATAGATCATATAGAAAATCACACTCCATCTATGAGAGGTGGGCATCCAAAAAATATTATATTCTTATGTGCTGATGCTTTTGGTGTTTTACCTCCAGTTGCTAAACTAGATAAACAACAAGCTATGTACTACTTCTTAAGTGGTTATACTGCAAAAGTAGCAGGAACTGAAAGAGGAATAAACGAGCCAATGGCAACTTTCTCTTCTTGTTTTGGAGAGGCATTTTTACCACTAAACCCAACTGTTTATGCTGAGCTTTTAGGTAAAAAAATAGATGAACACAATGTAAATGTATTTTTAGTAAACACAGGATGGACAGGTGGTCCTTATGGTGTTGGAAAAAGAATGAGTATTAAAAATACAAGAGCTTGTATAAATGCTATTTTAGATGGTTCTATAAATGAATCTGAATTCCAAAATATGACAATATTTAATATACAAATTCCAAAAACACTAAAAGGTGTAGATACTCATGTATTAACTCCTAGATATACATGGTCTGACCCACTAGAGTATGACAAAGCAAAAAGAAAATTAGCAGAGATGTATATAGAAAACTTTAAAAAATATTTAACTCTTGAGAGTGAATATGATTTTACAGCTGCTGGTCCACAGTTATAATAAAATTTTGTTTTAGATAAGCAAAAAGCTAAGGATATAAATCCTTAGCTTTTTTTATGTAGATATATTTATACTAAAAGTTCTTTTTAACAAAGTACTATTTTATTTTACAGGTTTATCATCTGGTGTTACTATTACAGGATCTAATACTGATGTTGCCATTTTTTACCCTCTATTATTTTTTTGTGGTATAAACCAAGTTGTTTGTAAATTTTTTATATCAAAATCATAATACTTGAGAAAATAGTTTTCTATAACTATTTCTTTATCTTTTTCAACTAAAATAGAAATTATTTCAAAATCATCAATGCCTATTAAAAATAAACCATAACCATAATTTAATTTTCTAAAAAAAAGAACTGATGATAAATATAAAAAAAATAATCCAATAAATGTTATTGGGAAAAATAATAATAAAAAGAATCTAGCAAAAATACTTACTCTTTTAACTTTTCCCTTAAAATCAATAATTATTGGTCTTTTATATATTTCATTTATGGTAGAAATACTTTTCTCTTTACTAGAAGATATTTTCATTATCTTATGTTCATAAAAAAGTATCTTATGTGGTTCTTTAGCATGTTTTAGTATCTTATAAATAGAATAAATAGAACTTACAATAAGAATACTAGTTCCGCTAGTTCTATTGTAAATATCTCCTTTACTTAACTCTAATCCTTCTCCGATACCAAATACCCAGATTGCAATCAATCCTACAAAGGATACTAAAAGAACCATTATATGCTGAGTAATTTCAATATTATCTTTTATTTCAAATAAAAATCCATCTTTATCTGGTATTAATTCTAAGTTTTTATCATTCATTTTATTTCTCTATATAAAGTAATATTTTTTAAAGAATTATCATAATTTATTGAATTTAGAAAATATTTGACTACTTTTAAATTTTGTAGTTTATTTATTAAAATTATATTAGCGAGATAGAAAAAGGTAATTAATACCTCTGTAAGTTTAAATTTAGTAAAAATCCCCATTTTTATCTTAATTCC